>Ga0256405_10000999_pt1 | contig 84503 bp, 63 predicted proteins | sample RumenRJG_02DNA_FD_189096 | JGI IMG/M metagenome (GOLD analysis project Ga0256405, IMG submission 189096) | Bovine rumen microbial communities from Lethbridge, Alberta, Canada - RJG_02 | ecosystem: Host-associated > Mammals > Digestive system > Stomach > Rumen | place: Canada: Alberta... | reverse complement strand
TCCCATCGCAAGAGTAAGACCCCTTGAAGACTACGAGGTAGATAGGGCTAAGCTGTAAGTGCTGTAAAGCATTCAGGTGATAGTTACTAATAGGTCGAGGGCTTATCCAATTTGGCTGGTATAGGTTATGATGGATTACTGAGATGATTTATATGTGTGGTATGTAGTTTTCAGGGCACGATAGATTTGATCTTTCGGGATCCTTGATTATATAAGCTTTAGACCGGTTAGATAACTTAGTTATCTAATCGGTTTTCTTTTTTATACGTGACATAAGTAATCACTTAGTGTATTAATATATAGAGTTTATTTATTTAAATCAGGAGTAAATATGTATTTACCTATCACATTCATATTAAATAGCATTATGCTGGGTATAGGTTTGGCAATGGATGCTTTTTCTGTGTCAATGGCCAATGGATTAAATAATCCAACCATGCAAAAAAAGGAAATGTGTCGTATTGCAGGATGCTTTGCATTCTTTCAGTGGTTGATGCCTATGATTGGATGGTTATGTATACATACTGTTGTATTATATTTTAAGTCTTTTCAAGTATTCATTCCCTGGATTGCTTTATTATTGCTTTCTTATATTGGAGGAAAAATGATTTATGAAGGTATAGTAGAGAAAGATGAAACTTCAGATTTACATATTGAGGAACAACGCAATATATCATCAAGTACTCTTATTATGCAGGGGATTGCTACATCTATTGATGCTTTATCTGTTGGCTTTACAATTGCAAATTACCACATAATTGAGGCGTTCATTGCCTCAATTATTATCGCTTTTACCACATTTATAATTTGTTATTGTGGGCTTAAAATAGGCAGAGTCGCTGGTACAAAGCTTAGTAATAAAGCGGATATACTTGGCGGTGCTATTTTAATTTTTATAGGGTTAGAGATATTTATAACAAACGTTTTCATGTAATAATCAATTCTTAAATTTTGATTTTTTATTGCATGAATTTATATTATGTATGATTTAAAAGGGCGTTAAAGTGGCTATTATAGACACTTTTAGCCCTTTTATTTGTATTCTTTGAAATTAATTGCTATGATAATACTGTCAGCAAAAAACATAATTCTGACTTTTTTATTTCAAAAAAGATACTATATCCAGAATGGCGATATGGTTTTTGATATTTTTGTATGGAGACAAATATGGTGATATCGGAAGAAACTAAAACTATTGATAATGGAAGGATCCAGGTCAAGCAATGGACTAAGGAGCTTCCAGTATCCTGCTATAAAGATGATCTGGAACAGATGGAGGTACCATGGCATTGGCAAGATGCTTTTGAGCTGTGTATCGTTACATCAGGGTCGATACTTGCTTGTGTGGAGGCTGATAGATTTTCATTAAAAACTGGTGATGGTTTTTTTATAAATTCAGGTGCATTAAATTCATGTAGTCAGCTACCTGATACTACTGGTCCGTGCACAATACAGTCTATAGTTTTTGATCCTGGTATAGTGGACGGCACTCAGGATAGTATTTTTTATGATAACTATATTTCTCCGATTATTACTAACAATGCTTTAAAAGGACTGGCCTTAACTCAAGAAATAGCCTGGCATAAGGAGATTTTAAGACTAGGCTCTAGTTGTTGGAGTAGTTGTCTGGATTCTGATGAGGCTATTGAGTCAGGTGTCAGAGACATAATATCGCAGATTGCGTTTCTTTTGTCTGCCCATACAGCCTCTGAGATACGTCCTATTTCTTCTAAAGAAGCAAGAGACTCTGACCGTATTCGTGTCATGCTTAGTTTTATAGATGAACATTATAGAGATGATCTAAATGTGGCAATATTATCAGAAAGTGCAGAAATCAGTGAGTCAGAGGCAATGAGATGTTTTCATAATATGCTTGGTACGACTCCTATACAGTATGTTAAAAATTATCGCATACGTAAGGCGGCGGAACTGCTCAGAGTTTCGGATGAAAAAATAGTAGACATTGCTATTGACTGTGGTTTTCAGGATATGAGTTATTTTGCCAAAACCTTCAGAGAATCAAAGGGTATTACACCTACAGATTTTAGAGACAAGTATAAAAACAGATAATATAGATGATAAGTAACGTTAAATAATATGGAGTCGAAAATTGCAGCATACCTTAAAATATATACCAGTTTGAGAGAACAGATAGTTAATGGAGATTATAAACAGGGTGACAGGCTGCCATCCAAAAGACTAATGGCTGAGGAAACCGGTACAAGTGTTATAACAGTAGAACACGCCTATGATCTTTTGGCGGATGAGGGGTATATCGAGGCCATAGAGCGTAGTGGATATTTTGTTAATTATACGTCTGAGGATTCTTTCCCGGTGGGAGAGGATAGTGAGATTGAGGCATTCGCGGAAAAAACTGTGACCGATAAATATGAGGAGAGTCTGGATGCCTTTCCATTTTCCGGTTTTGCCAGAACTATGAGGAGAGTCCTATCAGAGTATGGAGATAAAATGCTGGTAAAGTCTCCGAATGAAGGTTCACTATTACTCAGAGAGAGTTTATCAAGATATCTGCAGCGAAGCAGAAATATACATGTTTCCAGTGATCAGATAATTGTTGGAGCTGGATCTGAATATTTATATGGACTCATAGTGCAGATGCTGGGCAGAGACAAGTTGTATGCACTTGAGGATCCGTCCTATGAGAAGATACGCAAGGTATATGTTGCCAATGGTGCCAGATGTGAGCTTTTAAAGTTGGGTACAAGAGGCATTAAGACAAGTGAATTACGTAAGACTCAGGCACAGGTACTACATGTAACTCCTTTTGATAGTTTCCCGAGTGGTGTTACTGCAACAGCGGGTAAGCGGCAGGAGTATATCTCATGGGCTGCCAACAACCATGCCATAATTATCGAGGATGATTATGCTTCTGAGTTTTCGCCCTCAACAAAATCTGAGGATACACTTTTTTCACTGGAGCCTGATAGAACGGTGATTTACTTAAATACTTTCACTAAAACACTGTCACCAGCAGTTCGTATAGGATATATGCTTTTGCCTGGTAAACTTGCTAAAGATCTAAAAAGCAGGATAGATTTTTATTCATGTACAGTGCCTATGTTTGATCAGTATGTATTAGCAGAGTTTCTAAACAGTGGAGATTTTGAAAGACATATAAACAGAGTGCGTAGGAAACGTCGTCAGGAGTCAAAATAGATGATATAATAAGGACTGATAATATGATATTAGTGTCATAAGTCTTTCTCCCACGTGTGCTTGCACAAAAGTGGGAGATAGACTTCATGACACGCCCCACATGGAGCACGTAAGGACGTTTTTTGCGTCCTGAGAGTGCGGAATGTGGGAGGAACGCGAGCCTCGTGGCAGATTCCGCAGGAATCTGGCATATAGCACCAGCCCTCGCGAAGCGAATTCCAGTGGGCTGGTGTTCCCAGAAGCGTAAAGCGCGAAGCGGTCCGATATCGACTTTTGACACTCGCATCATAATATAACATCAACTAATAATCTATTATCTTGCTTTGTTTACGGGAGGGGATATGAGCATAGTTAAAAATCTGAGGACTACCCACTTTTTTTGGGATATTAGCAACGAGTTTATACATTTATTGGGGTTGGCCGGGATCATATGTGCAGTGGATCAGATGTTTAAAAGTTCAATAGACACAGAGCCTGCTGATAATTTCCCGCGAGATATGCCTCATACCAAAGGCTACGTCAAGATTATGAGAGCTCATAATCCGGGATTCTCAAGAGGACACTTTGGTAAGTATCCGGAGTTTGTCAAGATTAGTTCTGTTTTAGCGGTTGGTTTTCTTATAGGAGGGCTCCAGTATCTTACAAGTTATTTTCCTAAACAATATAAACTCCGTAAATTAGGAATGACTATCGTTATAGGTGGTGCAGCGTCCAATGTGATCGACCGTATTGTTAATGGTAAAGTGACAGACTACATCAATATAAGATTTGGAACGCTAAAAACTCTTATTGTCAATATAGGAGACATTGCAATTTATGTTGGTGGGATACTTTACATTATTTCATCTTTATTAGGAAAAGACGATTAATCGGATTAATCTTATACGAAGTGTTTTTAATTTATAAATATTAATATAGTTAGTTTTTATAATTACAGAGCATGATAAACGCCTTTTGATGACATTAAAGGACACCTTAAAAATGGCATTAAAAGGCGTTTTTTGTGCTTATTTCTTGTCATGCTGTGTCACTTTTGTTATAATATCGTTTGCTGTTGTCACAGGATTATGTGATTGTCAGATTCTCTTTAGGGCATGGTGAGATTATATCTACTTGTGACCAAGCAGTAAAATTTTTAAAAAAGGAAGATATTCCAATGAACAACAAGTTAAAGGGGGCACTTTCATTACTCTTGATCCTGGTTATGACAGCCGGGTTCTGTTACCTTGGAGTAGTTGGTGCGAGAGACATTAAATTAGGTCTCGATCTGAATGGTGGTGTTTCTATCACTTATCAGACTGTAGATCCAAATCCGACATCAGAGCAGATGTCTGATACTATTTATAAGCTTCAGTTAAAGGCTCAGGGCTACTCAACTGAGGCACAGGTATATCAGGAGGGTGATGACCGTATCAATATTGATATTCCTGGTGCCACAGATGCCAATGAGATACTTGCAGAGCTTGGTGAGCCTGGTACGCTTCAGTTTGCCGACAGTCAGGGCAATGTACTCCTCACAGGTGATGATGTTAAAAACGCATCAGCTGGTATGACAAACAACAATGGTACAAATGAGTACATTATCCAGCTCACATTTAATGAGGCAGGTGCTACAAAGTTTGCAGATGCTACAGCAAACAATGTAGGTCAGCCGCTCTTCATTATTTATAACGACAATGTTATTTCAGCTCCTACTGTACAGGAGGCAATCACTGGTGGACAGGCTTCTATCACAGGACTTACTGATTACGAGGAGGCAACACAGATTGCGTCTACTATCCGTATAGGTGCTCTTCCAGTACAGCTTACAGAGCTTAGATCCAATGTTATCGGAGCCACTCTTGGTCAGGAGGCAATCTCAACATCACTTAAGGCAGGAGCAATTGGTCTTGGCCTTGTAATGCTCTTTATGATTGCACTTTATCTCTTACCAGGTTTTACAGCTTCACTTGCTCTTGTTATGTACACAGGGCTTGAGCTTGTTATTTTACAGGCATTTGAGGTTACATTAACACTTCCAGGTATTGCAGGTATCATCCTTTCTATAGGTATGGCCGTTGATGCCAATGTCATCATCTTTACACGTATCAAGGAGGAGCTGGGACTCGGTAACAGTGTAGAGAATTCTATCAAGGCCGGTTACAGCAAGGCTCTTTCAGCTATTATCGATGGTAATATTACAACACTCATTGCTGCCGCAGTTCTTTACTTGAGAGGTTCAGGTACTGTAAAGGGATTTGCAACAACTCTTGCAATTGGTATTGTTATTTCTCTTATCACAGCACTTTTTGTTACACGTAGTCTCTTATGGTGTTTCATTCAGTTTGGAGCAACAAGTCCAAAGCTTTATGGAGTACGTAAGGACATTAAGATTATTGATTTTATCAAGTTCCGTAAGATCGCATACACAGTTTCAGCTATAGTGATCTTTGCAGGTTTTGTATTCCTTGGAGCAAACAAGGCTTCTATGGGCAACCTGTTCAACTATGATCTTGATTTTCAGGGTGGATCTTCAACAAATGTAACATTTAATGAGGATCTTTCACTTGATGATATCGATGCCAAGGTATCACCTATATTTAAGGAGGTTACGGGTGGAGATGCATCAGTTCAGGCATCCAAGGTTGCAGGAACAAATGAGGTTATCATCAAGACCAGAACTCTTACAACAGAAGAGCGTACTGAGCTTTATGACAAGCTCGTTGAGACATTCTCAGTTGATGAGGAAAAGATCACCACAGAGAACATTTCAGGTGCTGTATCAAAGGAGATGAAGGTTGATGCAGTTTGGGCATTTATTATTGCCATTATCTGTATGTTGATCTACATCTGGATCAGATTTAAGGATATCAAGTTTGCATCTGCATCAGTTCTTGCACTTACACATGATGTTCTTATAACTATAGCTTTTTATGCAGGACTCAAGTGGGCTGTCGGCTCAACCTTTATTGCTTGCATCCTTACAATAGTAGGTTACTCTATCAATGCCACTATCGTTGTATTTGATAGAATCAGAGAAAATCTTGCAGATCCAGCTATGAAAAAGGATGCAGCTGCATGTGTAAATACAGCTATTTCACAGACTCTGACAAGATCGATCAATACATCACTTACAACCTTTATAATGGTTATTGTACTTTTCATTCTTGGAGTTTCATCTATCCGTGATTTCACAATGCCTCTTATGGTTGGTATTGTATCTGGTGCATGGTCATCTATTACTATTGCTGGACCACTTTGGTATGATCTTACCAACTGGTCTAAAAAGAGAAGAGAGGCCAAAGCTGCCGCAGAGAAAGTTGCAAAGCTTGAGGCAAAAACAGCTAAAAAGGCTGCCAATAAATAAGAATCACCGTTCAAGCTTTATACTTGACGTAATTGGAATATTCTTATACATTAGAGACCGACTCGTTTGAGTCGGTCTTTTATTATTAGAGCACCGGGCTGTATTTCCGGAGAGCTTAAGGAACAATCAAGATTAGAGGAATTTTATATGAAATACGAAATAGTCGCAACAAGCGGCCGCGCCAAATCTGCGCACATGGAAACAGTACATGGCTCAATTGAGACACCTGTTTTTATGAATGTAGGCACGGTGGCAGCAATCAAGGGAGGAGTTTCTACAGACGACCTCCACACAATAGGTACACAGGTAGAGTTGTCAAATACATATCATCTTCATGTTCGTACAGGAGATGACCTTATCAAGAGATTTGGCGGCCTCCATAAGTTTATGAAGTGGGACAGACCTATCCTTACAGATTCAGGTGGATTTCAGGTGTTCTCTCTTGCTGGAACAGGACGAAAGATAAAAGAAGAGGGAGTTTACTTCCAGAGTCATATTGATGGTCGCAAGATTTTTATGGGCCCTGAGGAGTCCATGCAGATCCAGTCCAATTTAGGCTCAACAATTGCCATGGCATTTGATGAGTGTCCACCTGCTCTTGCAGACAGAGAGTATATCCTGCCATCAGTGGAGAGAACAACAAGATGGCTTGAGAGATGTAAAAAAGAGATGGCAAGACTAAATAGTCTTCCGGATACAGTCAATAAAGAGCAGCTTCTATTTGGTATCAATCAGGGCGGAGTCATTGATGATATACGTATAAAGCACGCTGATATTATCAGTAAAATGAATCTGGATGGATATGCGGTTGGCGGTCTTGCTGTAGGTGAGTCTCACGAGCAGATGTATCATGTTCTTGATGAGGTAGTTCCTCATCTTCCAAAGGATAAGCCAACTTATCTGATGGGTGTAGGTACACCTGCCAATATTATTGAGTCTGTAGATAGAGGTATTGATTTCTTTGACTGTGTATATCCATCACGTAATGGCCGTCATGGACATGTTTATACACATAAAGGCAAGATAAACCTCTTTAATCAGAAGCATGAGCTGGATGAGCGCCCTATTGAGGAGGGCTGCATGTGCCCTGTATGTGCAGGCAGCCGACGAGCTGATGGCACATATACGGGAGGATACTCCAGAGCCTATATCAGACATCTGTTAAAGGCCAAGGAAATGCTGGGCATGCGCATGTGTGTTCTACATAATCTTTATTTCTACAATCATCTTACAGAGGAAATACGTGAGGCTATCAGAGGCGGTAATTGGGATAGCTGGAAGACACAGGCTCTTGATACTCTTGAGACCTATGACAGAGGCGAGGAATAAATACAAATGACTATTTTGTAGGTTATGGTCTGCAAAAGAACCTATATTCTACATTATATATTAACAGGTGAATGTACGGATAAGACACAACTAAACAGTATTCTTTGATAGATAAACCTAAGTAATATTTGATGTGAATATTATAGTTTGATGTACGTACTAAAGTTTGAAGTGAATACTATATTTGATGTGAACAAATATAGTTTTTATGTTAAGACAAAAAATATAACCGGTGGACTGATTTTCAGTTCCGCCGGTTTTTAGATGTCTGATTGATAGTCCAAATATACCACAGGCCCTTTAACAAAATATTTTCATCAAGTATCATTTTGTGCCTAGTATACTTGGCAATAACATGAGCCATACCACCTGTAGCTATGATAGTCGGATCAGTGACTCCCATCTCTGCAATAAATCTATCGATAATACCATCTACAGCTCCGGCTGTGCCATATATCATACCAGCTTTCATGGCATCAATAGTCTGAGTGCATATGACCTTTTTTGGTGGGGCCATGTCGATGGACGGCAGGAGAGAGATCCCATGAGTTAAAGCATTCATAGAAAGGGTGATACCTGGCATGATAGTACCACCGATGTAGGCTCCCTCTTTATTTATAACAGTAATAGTTGTGGCTGTGCCAAAATTTAAGATTATGGCAGGCAATGGATATGAGTTTTTAACACCGGCTGCGGCCGCAACAAGATCAGAACCAATGGTCCCAGGATCATCTATTTGTATACGTATACCGGATTTGACCCCTGCGCCAACTCTTATGGCATTTTTACCAGTAACGAGTTTTAGAGCATCATAAATCACATCCATGAGAGGTGGAACCACACAGGATATGATGACTCCATCAATCTCAAAATCCTTGATATGAGTAAGACTCAGTATACGGTCTATATCCGATGCATACTCGTACATGGTCTTTTTTTGATTTGTCTCAATACGGATTACCGGATCTAAAACCTTGCAATTATCTATACATCCAATTTTTGTATGTGTGTTGCCACAATCTACTGCTAAAATCATGTTTTTCTTTCTTTCTGCATATTTTTTATACCTAAAAATATACATCATGAGGCCAACAAAGTCATCATTTTAAATCATGAGTCATGTAATATCTTAATTGTTACAAAATTATGATTATTGTAAGCTTTTTAAAAGGATTAAATGGTTTGATTGCGTAAAAAAATTATGTTATCATGACATTATAGTGTATTTTTAGACTGGTTTTAGTGAAATGAGGCAATAATGGCAGCAATACTCTATGAGTCTATAAATAGTCCGGATGAAAAGTTGGATGTGTCCTTAGACTGGCATGATGACCCCGAGATTATTTACTTTAAGAACGGGCATTATAAGCTTATGCTTAATTTAAAAGAATATGATATCACAGATGAGTGTTTCTGCATTGTTAATTCAGGCATGATACGCAAGCTCGAGTCTCTGGATGAAAATGGTGTTGAGTACGCTATAAGACTCAACATGGATGAACTGTGTTTTAAAAAAGACACGGATCCTGTTAATGAAGCCTTGCTATATCCTTTAAAGGAAGGTACTATAAAATTCTCCGAGTTTATTACTGTATCGGATTTTGGTTTTTTACATATACTGAGATCCTTCAATGATATGGTACGTAGATATCGCGATTTTGGAACTAAAGGGGTCACTGATACGGTTAGTGTGTGTAAGTATGAGCTCAATTCTGTATCAGATCAGCTTTTGATCAAGGCAGATCTGTTACATATCATAGCACTCATAGAGTCATATGGTATGGTACAGGATAAAGAGGACATTGATTCCGAAAAGCAGGTAAAGGCAATTAAGGATTCCATAAACTATATTAGAGAGCATTATAAGGAAAAGCTTTACATACGTAATCTCTCAGAGCTCACAGGACTTAACGAGCAGTATTTTATACGATTCTTTGGTAGCGTTACTGGTGCATCACCTCTGGATTATATCAATAAATACAGAGTTGAGCAGGCAGCAAGACTGCTTAGGGATAGTGATACTCATATTTATGAAATTGCTGAGGATTGTGGTTTCCATAACATAGGTAATTTCATAAAGATATTCCGATCATTTACCGGTGAGACACCTCATAAGTTCCGCAAACAGTTCGGTAAGGAGGATTAGATTCAATGACATTTTATTACCCTGCAAAATTATGTAAAAAGGCAGATGGAAATTTTAGAGTAGATTATTTTGATCTTGATGGATGTTTCGGTGAGGGACCAACAGAGGATGAGGCACTTGCAGATGCAAGAGCCAATGCCATTGACTGGATACAGCTTGAGCTTGCAGATACTAATGATCTCCCTGGGGTTACTCACAAAGACGATGTTGTGCTTGCTCCTGGAGAGAGACTGGTAGAGATGATGATCATCATGCCTCGTGAGGGATGGGACGAGTAAATATATCAAATCTGTTCTTGCGTATGGCAAGTGTGTATGATATATTATTTCGGAACTTGATGATGGCACTTACGGGAGGATATATGACCACTCTTCTTAAAAATGCACTGTATATACAAAGTGATATTTTAAAGGGTCGAGGTATTCTTATTTCCGGATTTCAGGTTTTATTTAATTTTTTTAAAAATTATATAATTACAAATTGTAAGAGTGCCGTTTATGACATGAACGGTTTGTTTATATTCCAGACTACACAGATGCGTTATTTGCATTTGTGTTAGCCTGGTTTTTTTATGTCTAAATTACAAAATCAGGAGTTTTAAATGAAAGATGTTGAGTTTAAGATACTGACCAATGAGCCTCTCACACAGGACATCTTTAAGATGACATTGGACGGTGACACAAGTAGTATTACAAAACCTGGACAGTTTATTAATATACAGCTTCCAGGCAGATATTTGAGACGACCTATATCTATATGTGACTGGGATCAGGACCAGTTAACTATCATATATAAAGTTGTTGGTGAGGGTACTGAGGACCTGAGCTACATGGAGCCTGGTGATTATATTACTGCCCTTACAGGACTTGGCAATGGCTATGATCTCAAAAAGGTACCTAAAAATCCTGTCATCGCAGGAGGCGGAGTAGGCGTACCACCTCTATATGCTCTTGCCAAGGAGCTCAAGAACATAGGCATTACTCCTTATGTGGCTCTCGGCTTTAATACAAAAGCAGATGTCTTTTATGAGGCTGAGTTTAAAGCTCTGGGTGTACCAGTAAATGTTGCTACAGTTGATGGCAGTTATGGAGCCAAGGGATTTGTCACAGATATAATAGGAGATCATGACTATGCTTTATGCTGCGGACCAGAGCCTATGTTAAAGGCCGTATACAATGTAGTAAAGGATGGGCAGTTCAGCTTTGAAGCACGCATGGGATGCGGTTTTGGTGCATGTATGGGCTGCAGTAAGAAAACAAAACATGGATTTAAGCGCGTCTGCAAGGACGGTCCTATTTTTACAATGGAGGAGATCGTATGGTAGACATTACAACAGAACTTTCAGGCATTAAATTAAGTAATCCTGTGATCCCTGCGTCAGGTACTTTTGGATTTGGCAAGGAGTATTGGGATCTCTACGATCTTAACATATTGGGTTCGATTTCTTTTAAGGGTACTACTGTAGATGAGCGTTATGGAAACGAGCTCCCTCGTATCGCCGAGTGTAGTCAGGGTATGATCAACTCTGTTGGATTACAAAATCCTGGTATGGATGTGGTGATAAAAGAGGAGATACCCGAGCTTGCAAAACATTTCCATAAACCTCTCATAGCCAACATTTCCGGATTCAGCATTCCAGAGTACGTAAAACTCGCTGAGGCTATGAGTGATGTCCCGGAGGTAGGTATCCTTGAGGTGAATGTCTCCTGCCCAAATGTTCATGGAGGCGGTATGGCTTTTGGCACCAGCAGTGATAATGTGGCTGAGGTCACAAGAGAGGTTAAGAAAGTAGCTAAAAAACCAGTTTACATAAAACTGAGTCCAAATGTCACAGACATTGTATCCATAGCAAAAGCTGCTGAGGATGCAGGCGCTGATGGACTTAGCCTCATCAATACTTTACTTGGCATGAGGATAGACATAAAGCGTCGTCAGCCGGTTATCCATAACAAGATGGGCGGTTTCTCCGGTCCGGCTATATTCCCTGTAGCAGTACGCATGGTTTATCAGGTGAGCAAAGCTGTTAAAGTACCTGTAATAGGTATGGGAGGAGTTTCCAGTGCAAGGGATGTCATCGAGATGATGATGGCCGGAGCCAGTGCAGTTCAAGTTGGTGCTGCCAACCTGGTAGATCCATTCGCCTGCCAGAAAATAATTGAGGAGCTTCCAGTAGTTATGGAAGAGTTAAAAATTGATAAACTCAGCGACATTATCGGCTGTGTAGAGTAGATCCAGATACTGATGAATACAAAATGAGGAGTAAAACATGGGTAAAGATGTAATAATCGCATTAGATTTTCCAAGCGCAGAGGAGACATACAGGTTCCTCGATAAATTCACAGGCAAAAAGCCTTTTGTAAAAATCGGCATGGAGCTTTTTTATGCAGAGGGACCAAGCATAGTTAAGGAAATCAAAGAGAGAGGGCACAAGATCTTTTTGGATCTCAAGCTTCATGATATCCCAAACACAGTAAAGGGTGGCATGCAGTCATTGAGAGATCTGGGGGTTGATATGACTAATGTTCATGCCAGCGGTGGCATTAAGATGATGCAGGCTGCTGTAGAGGGTCTCACCAGAGAGGACGGTACAAGACCACTGCTCATTGCAGTAACTCAGCTCACATCAACATCTCAGGAGACTATGACAAATGAGCTCCTCATAGATAAAAAAATAGAGGATGTTGTGGTTAAGTATGCTGAGAATGCCAAGGCCGCAGGGCTTGATGGTGTAGTATGTTCACCTCTTGAGGCCGGACGTATTCACGATGAGGTTGGAACATCCTTTATGACCATAACACCTGGCATCAGATTTGCAGGAGATGCCAAGGGAGATCAGTCACGTGTGACAACTCCTGAAAAGGCCAAAGAAATCGGCTCAGACTATATCGTAGTTGGTCGATCGATCACAAACGCTCAGGACCCTGTAAAGGCATATGAGAGAGCTATGAAAGAGTTTGTTGGCTGATTTTGTAAAAATAGTTAATTTAAAAAAGCGGTATTTTACTGCGCGATAATAATATACAGGATTGATTCCCAGGATTTTCTTAGGGATATACGCCTGACATTTTGATAAATTTACATATTAAATGGAGCTTTAATTAAAAGGAGAGATAAAATGGCAACAAAAGAGGAAATTGCAAAGGGACTTCTGTCAATCAAGGCGGTATTTTTAAAGCCTGATGATCCATTTACATGGGCATCAGGGATTAAATCACCAATATACTGTGACAATCGTTTGGTGCTTAGCTACCCTGAGGTACGTTCACTTATAGAGCATGCAATCGCAGATAAGGTTAAGGAGCTTTATCCTGAGGCTGAGGCTCTTGAGGGTACCAGTACAGCCGGTATCGCACATGCAGCTATTGCTGCCGATATATTAGGACTCCCTATGGGATATGTCAGAGGTTCAGCCAAGGACCACGGCCGCAAAAATCAGATTGAGGGTCGTCTTGAAAAGGGAGAAAAGGTAGTAGTCATTGAGGACCTTATCTCTACAGGTGGTTCTGTTCTGGATTGTGTGACACCACTTCGTGAGGCTGGTGCAGATGTTCTTGGTATCGTATCTATCTTCACTTATGGCATGCAAAAGGGTATTGACAGACTGAAGGACGCAAACATTCAAAATACATCCCTTTGTGATCTGGATACTCTTGTAAAGGTAGCTGTACAGGAAAACTATATAAAACCAGAGGATGAGGCAAAGCTCCTCAAGTTCCGCGATAATCCATCAGATGAATCCTGGAGAAACTAAATCTTTTGAGTCTTAGATCTTTGTTAGAAATTCTATAAAGATCAAAAATATATAGATTGATAGATAATAGTAAGGAGAAATGACATTATGGAAAATACAGCCAGAAGTATAATCAATATTCTGGATCTTTCTGTTGAAGAGATTGATCATCTTATGGATCTCGCTGACGACATAGAGAAAAACCCTGAGAAATATCAGGATCGTTGCGCACATAAACAGTTGGCTACCTTGTTTTATGAGCCATCTACCAGAACAAGACTGAGCTTTGAGTCTGCTATGTTGGCCCTGGGAGGTCAGGTACTTGGTTTTGCGGGAGCTTCAAGCTCCAGTGCATCCAAGGGTGAGTCTGTAGCAGATACAATATCCGTCATGGCAAATTATGTTGATATCATCGCCATGCGTCATCCAAAAGAGGGTGCTCCAGTAGTTGCATCTATGCATACAACTGTACCTTTTATAAATGCAGGTGACGGTGGACATTTCCATCCTACACAGACACTTGCCGATGTACTTACTATCAGAAGGACCAGAGGGTCCCTCAGCGGCATAACCTTAGGTCTCTGCGGCGATTTAAAGTTTGGACGTACTGTTCACTCACTCATTGATGCCATGCTTCGTTATCCGGATAATAAATATATCCTTATTTCTCCTGATGAGCTCCGTATACCAGAGTATGAGCTTGATAAGCTTAAGGCAGCGGGTGTAACATTCCAGGAGACCAAATCTCTGGAAGAGGCCATCCCTGAGCTGGATGTACTTTATATGACGCGTGTACAGAAGGAAAGATTCTTTAACGAGGAGGATTATCTCCGATTAAAGGATATCTATATACTTACTCCTGACAAGCTTGCCAATGCAAAGAGCGATATGGCTATACTTCATCCGCTTCCTAGAGTAAATGAGATTTCTGTAGCAGTTGATAAGGATCCTAGAGCAAAATACTTCTACCAGACATTGTGCGGCAAGCAGATGCGTATGGCACTGATTTTATATCTCTTGGGTCTTGATAAGTAAGGAGGATTAAGATGAATGTAGACGGAATTGAAAACGGCATAGTCCTTGATCACATCAAGGCCGGTAAGGCAATGCTTGTGTATAAATATCTCCACCTTGATAAACTCGGCTCACAGGTAGCCCTTATCCAGAATTGCTCATCCCATGTTATGGGTAAAAAGGATATCGTCAAAATATCAGAGGATCTGGATATAGACCTTGATGTACTTGGATACATAGATCCAGGTATTACAGTCAACTACATTAAAGATGGAAAGAGAGTGGATAAAAAGAATCTTTCTTTACCAGAGACACTTACCAATGTACTGAAATGTAAGAATCCCAGATGTATCACATCTATTGAACAGGAGCTCCCACAGGTATTTAAGATAGTCGACAGAACAAAGGCTCTTTATCGTTGTACCTATTGCGATACTATCGTAAGGAGCGAGGAGCTTAATTAAAATTTTTTGACCGGTGATTCCGCAAGGAGTTACCGGTTTATTTATTTGACTTTAAAGTTAAATCAAATTACACTAAAAAGCTGTATATGTATACAAACTGCAGAAAGAGGTACTATGAGAAACGCAGGTAAAAAATATAAAGGTTTGGTGGCATTTGATCTTGATCATACGCTTCTTGACCATAATACATGGAAGATCACTCCTTCCGCACTTGATGGTATAGAGCTGCTCAAAAGAAATGGTTATGCTGTAGCCATAGCTTCCGGCAGGGATATGAAAAATAATACTTCAATTGTTTATCTTAAAGAGGTAGATCCAGATATCCTAATACACATGAATGGGACCGTGGTCGAGCTTAGAGACAAAGTACTCATGGAAAGATGCATGGATAAGGGACTGCTTGAGAGAGTGCTCAGATTTTGTGAGATTCATAATTTCCCTTTGGGATTTAGATTAAATGAAGTGGATTATTTCATTAATCCAAAGGATGTTCTTTTTTTTGACAGCAGGTATTTCGGCATATATCAGGACAGACATTTTGATGATCCATGGAAGCTTATGGATCTGCCAGTGAGATCACTTGCATTTTATGGAGACAAGGCAAATAGCCAGATACTGCAAAAGGCTTTTCCTGAGCTAAAGGTCATGATGTTTTCCAAGGATTACGGAGCAGATGTTGTAGAGGCTGACTATAGCAAGGCAGAGGGCATACGACGTGCCTGTGAGCATTTTGGTATTTCAATGGATGATACCTATGCCTTTGGTGACAGTACCAATGATATTGAGATGCTTAAAAAGGTGCATGTAGGTATCGCTATGGGAAATGCGGTCAATGAGACTAAGGATGTTGCAGATTATATAACCGATAAGATTGACAAAGATGGCATCATAAAAGCTCTTGCCCACTTTAATCTTATCTAACCCACATTGGAGGACACAATATGAACGAACAGCTTGATAAACTGCGTCTCAGGATGAGACAGTCAGGTATAGATACTTATTTGATAACAACTGAGGATTTTCATCAGAGTGAGTATGTAGGTGATTATTTCCGTGCTATTCATTATCTGTCTGGATTTACAGGAGAGGGCAGTATGGTGGTAACTATGGACAGCGCAGCACTTTTTACAGATGGACGTTATTTCATACAGGCCGAGCAGGAGATGGCAGGCCGTGATGTAACTCTCATGAAGATGGGTCAGCCTGGAGTGCCACACCTGGATGATTATGTGATAGATATGACAAAGGATGGTGGAGTACTGGGATTTGATGGTCGCTCCATAGACTTTGAGCATGGTCTATCATTACAGGAGAGTCTTGCAGACAAGGGCGGCAGTATATCCGCTGGACAGGATCTTGTAGGTGATATATGGGAGAGTAGACCGGCTCTGGCAACCTCAAAAATATGGATACTTGAGGATAGATTTGCAGGAAAGAGCGCAGCAGATAAACTCAGTGATGTTAGAGATTACATGAGAGAACAGGATGCTGACCTCCACATAATCACAAGTCTTGATGATATTGCATGGCTTCTCAATCTTAGAGGTGATGATATCCCTTGTAATCCTGTTTTCCTTTCATATCTTATAGTCGGTATGGACAGTGCAACACTATATGCCAATGCTGCTGATTTTGACAAAGAAATCACGGATTATCTCCACACTCTTGGAGTATCACGTAAGGATTATGATACATTTTACGAGGATGTAAAAAACATAAAAGAAAAGACCGTATTACTTGAGCCAGGCAAGACAAATTATGAGACCATCAATGATCTCCATGAGTCTGTAATGGTAGTGACTGAGATGCTGCCAACATCGTTATGGAAGTCACGTAAAAATCCAATCGAGATAGAAAATATGAAAAAGGCTCATATAAAAGATGGTGTGGCTGTGACAAATTATCTCTACTTTATGAAGCATGCTTTCGACAAAGAGGGCTGTCTCACAAAAGAGGCCAGAGACATTTTAAAGGAGGACGAGCTCAACGAGTGGAACTCCGCAGCCGTTCTTGAGGGGTACCGTAAGGAGCAGGATGGATACATTGAGCCAAGTTTCAATACCATATCAGCTTATGGTCCAAACGCCGCACTGCCTCATTATGCTCCAACAAAAGACAACTTTATAAAAGTTGAGCCACATGGTCTCTATCTGGTGGACTCAGGTGGACAGTATTATGAGGGAACCACAGATATCACGCGTACCATAGCTATGGGACCTATCACAGATGAGGAGCGGAAGCATTATACTATGGTGCTGATGGCGCATTTGAGACTGGGTGATGTAAAGTTCCTCCAGGGGTCCTCTGGTATAACTGTAGATCTCGCTGCAAGAGAGGTATTCTGGCGTGAGGGTCTCAACTTTAATCATGGTACTGGACATGGTGTGGGATATTGTCTTAACGTCCATGAGCGTCCAAATGCCATTCGCTATCGTAAGGCTCCTGGGCGCATGGAGGATGCAATACTCTGCGAGGGAAATATCACATCAGACGAGCCTGGACTTTATATCGAGGGCAGCCATGGTATCCGTACAGAAAATCTCACACTGGTAAAAAAGTGGCAGACAAACGATTTTGGCACATTCTTACAGTTTGAGTTCATAACTATGGTGCCTTATGATCTCTCTGCAATTGATTTTTCTATCATGGAAAAGCGCGACATAGAGCTGCTTAATGCTTATCACCGTGAGGTATATGAAAAGATATCACCTTACTTTACAGGAGATAAGCTCACATGGCTTAAAGAGGCAACAAGAGAGGTCTAAATATTTATAAGGAGTATTAAAATGGATAAAAATGCATTGTATTATCAGGTTCCATACGTAAAGGAATTTGATGCAGTAGTTACTGCCTGCTATTCAAGAGATGGTAAATATATAGTGGAGCTTGACACTCATGGCTTCTATCCAGAGGGAGGCGGTCAGGCAGCAGATTTTGGTACTATTGGAGACGTATCTGTGTTGGATGTACAGGAGGAGGCCGTAAAGGATAGTGCCACAGGAGAGAAGCTCCTGGATGACCGGGGTAATAACCTGGTGAGAATCCTGCATTATGTTGACGGTCCTCTTGAGGAGGGTCAACAATATCACTGTGTGATCGACTGGGAGAGGCGAATGCGGAACGCCCGTAACCATAGTGGTGAGCATATAGTATCCGGACTCGTTCATGAAAAATACGGCTATAGTAACGTAGGATTTCATATGAGCGATGTTATGACCATCGATTTTGATGGTATGCTCACCTGGGAGCAGCTCATGGAGATAGAGACTCTGGCCAATCAGGTAGTACTGGAGGACAGAGATGTCAGATCACTTTGGCCGACAAAGGATGAGCTTGAGGACATTGATTTCAGATCTAAAAAGACTTTATCAGGAGATGTGCGGTTAGTGGATCTGGGAGGTGCTGATTTATGCGCCTGCTGTGGTACACATGTCATGACTACAGGAGAGATAGGTGCTATCAAGATATTGTCCGTCCTTGGGCACAAGGGTGGCGTACGTGTTGAGCTGTTCTGTGGTAATGATGCGTTGGAGGATTATCAAAAGAAGCATAATATGCTGCTTGAGATGTCCAGACTCATGTCAGTATCCCCACTTGAGGTGGAGGACGCTCTTAAACAGGTCATGACGCAAAGTCAGCAAAAGGATAGACGTATCGCTGAGATCAATCAGAGATATTATGAGATGAAAGCCGAGACATTAAAGGAGCACACTGGAGTCCTTTTGGATGTTGAAACGGGTATGAACAATGTCGAGCTCCGTAAGTGCTGTGATTATTTCATGAAACATACCAGTTCATATGTAACAGGAGTATTTGGCCTAAAGGATGACAGTCAGAGTGAGTCAGATGACGATGCGTCATGGAATTATGTTATTGGCTCCGGATCAGTTGATCTCCGCAGCATGGCCAGGGATTTTAATTCTGTCGTCAATGGACGTGGTGGTGGTCAGAAGGAAATGATACAAGGTAGTTGTGTATGCTCTTTTGATAAGATAGATAAAGCAATGCATGATATATTTGATATTGCCTGATAGCACTTGTGTGTTATAATATTCGCGTATTTTGTTACATGTTGTTATAGATTTACTCAATAGGAGAAAAGCATGATTAAAATTGGTTTACTTGGATATGGAAATCTTTCACGTGGCATAGAGAGCGCTATCAAGCGCAATGATGATATGGAGCTTGTGTGTGTATTCACAAGACGTGATCCATCTTCTGTAAAGATCAATACAGAGGGCGCTAAGGTAGATACTGTTGATAATGTTTTAAATTACAAGGATGACATCGATGTACTTATGATCTGTGGTGGATCAGCTACAGATCTTCCAAAGCAGACACCAGAGTATGCACAGTACTTCAATGTTATAGATAGTTTTGATACTCATCCAAAGGTACCTCAGCATTTTGCTGCTGTAGATGCCGCTGCCAAAAAGGCTGGTAAGCTTGCAATGATTTCATGCGGATGGGATCCAGGTATGTTCTCAATTGCAAGAATCTATGCAGAGTCTATCCTTCCATCAGGTAAGCACTATACTTTCTGGGGTAAGGGTGTATCTCAGGGCCACAGTGATGCGGCGCGTAGAGTAGAGGGTGTAAAGGATGCACGTTCTTATACAATCCCTGTTGAGGAGGCTATGGATGCTGTAAGAAATGGTGAGCACCCTACATTTACAGCAAGACAGATGCATAAGAGAGAGGTATTTGTCGTTCTTGAGGATGGAGCTGATCAGAAAAAGGTTGAGGAGACCATCAAGACAATGCCGGATTACTATGCTGATTATGATGTTACCATTCACTTCATTTCAGAGGATGAGATGAGTCGTGATCATGCAGAGCTTCCACATGGCGGATTTGTTATGAGATCCGGTGTTACAGGTGATGAGGGTCAGCATCATGAGTTTATTGAGTATAGCCTTAAGCTTGATTCCAATCCTGAGTTTACCGGATCAGTACTTGCTGCCTATGCAAGGGCTGTAGATCGCATGTCTAAAAAGGGTGAGTGTGGATGTATTACAGTATTTGATGTTGCACCTAAGTATCTTAATCCTAAATCAGAGGATGAGCAGAGACACACCCTTCTTTAAATGAGGCTATATATGTTGAGTATTAAAAAATTACTGCTGGTATCAACAGCAGCAACCACTATATTATCAGGTTCTATGCTTTCCACTGCTTATGCAGAGGAGAGCACAGTTCAATTAACTGATGAGTCAGCAACGACAAGTGATGTCTATGTTCTGTCAGATCTTGATAAGTTTTATCTTGCATCCGCAGCTTACTGCAAGGCTCAGGGAGTAACAGTTCCAGATGATGTGGCTGCAGCAGCCACAGAGATTTATGGCTCGCATACTGCTGAAGCTGAGGCATATCTTCAGTCACTGACCAGCTTTACAGTCGGCGCTGAGATTGCAGCAAATGCAGCCAGCACAGGCAATACAGTTTCAACTGATAATGCAACGGGTGAGACATTAGCAACGGATGCCTCTGCATCTACACAATATGTAAAGCAGGAGGATGGTACTTATCTGTTCTATACATCAGATCCTCTTACAGGCTCTGCAGTTGAGCTTTACGATGGATGGTACACAAACAGCAATGGCCAGAAAAACTATTTTGAGGATGGCAGGATGATGGCCGGATGGATAATAGATGATGGCAAATTCTATTATATTGATCCATCTACAGGAGCCATGGTGACTTCTCAGCTTGCGGGTAACTTTTACCTTGGAGAGGATGGAGCTGCTCTTATGGATACCACTACTCCGGATGGAGCCAGGCTTGCCTATAATGGTTCCATAATTAAGGGCAAGAGTCCTGTAGAGGCATTAAATGATAAGACATATACTTATCGCGAGCTCCTGGTTAAAGATCCTGATCTCTTTGCAGAGTTTTCACCAAAATCTTCAGGCAGTTATCAGATCGTGCCTGAAAAGGAAAATGGCTTTGCATGGTACACTTATGCAAGTATGAAACTCTATACTCGTAATGATGATGGTTCCATGGGAGCCAAGGTGTATGAGGGAGACGGATGTTTCCGTACAGATGCTGTGATTGAGGTCAAGGAGTCAGATGGAACCATTACTACCATGGGTCCTTCAGATATTATTGGCTCAGGTCATGAGATATGGATGGCAGATCATATCCATATTGATCCGGCTGGATTCATTTCATATACTGCAGCACAAAAATAAACCTTTAAGAGGACATAATTATGACATTACAGCAGTTAAAGCAAGTCATTGCTGTTGCTGACTGCGGCTCTATGAACGAAGCTGCAAAGCATTTATATATTACGCAGCCTTCACTATCTGCAGCGATAAAGGAGCTTGAAAAAGAGATAGGTCTTGAGATCTTTATGAGATCAAATCGTGGTATTATCATCACAGCTGATGGTGAGGAGTTCCTGGGATATGCAAGACAGATTGTTGAGCAATATCAGCTCATGGAAGATAAGTATGTCAATGCAGATACACGTAAAAAAAAGTTTTCTGTTTCTATGCAGCATTATACTTTTGCGGTAGAGGCATTCATCCGTCTCGCAAGAGATTTTGGTATGGATACGTATGAGTTTGCTGTAAAAGAAACAAAAACCATAGAGGTGATAAATGATGTTAAAAATCAGACATCTGAGGTTGGAGTCATATACTTAAATGATTTTAACACCAAGGTAATCAGTAAAATACTTAGAGAGGATTCTCTTGAGTTTATTCCACTTTTTACCTGTGATATATACGTATTCATGAGTAAAGGTAATCCAATGGCTGATAAGGAGCTGATAACTATGGAGGATCTTAAAAAGTATCCATGTTTGAGCTTTTATCAGGGGGAGCATAACTCCTTTTATTTTGCAGAGGAGGTCCTCAGTACTTATGATTATAAACAGATAATAAAATGTGATGACAGAGCAACAGCTCTCAATCTCATGGTGGGTCTTAACGGATACACCTTATGTTCCGGCATCATATGTCAGGAGCTCAATGGTGATGAGTACACAACCGTTAAGCTCGACACAACCGAGCAGATGACTATAGGGTACATAAAAAAGAAAAAGATACCACTTAGTGAGCTGGGTGAGAGATATGTATGTGAACTGAAAAAATATGCTGATCATCAAGGAGGTAAAAATGGATAATAATACCATTTTGATCATAGCTTTAGTAGTTGCAGCCCTTGCCATTATAATTGGTTTCAGTATATATAAGTCTATAAAGCGTAAAAATGCCGACAAGCTGTCTATGAAAATCTCAGAGGATGAGAAACTGCATATTACTCTTGATAATAAGGCAGATATGGAAGAGGTTGCAAGGATCATCCTGGAGGGCCTCGGAGGCGAGAGTAATGTTAAAAATGTGGAGCATGACGGTACCAGACTCAAGATACAGATAAACGAGTACGGTGCAGTTGATGAAAAAAAGATCAGATCTGCCAAGGTGGGAGGAGTACTCAGACCTAGCAAGACAGCAGTTCATATCATTATTGGTTCAGAGGCTGAGCCAGTGGAGACAGAGCTTAAAAAACTTCTTAATCCAGTGGCATAGTACAATCACCTGTAAGTGTGTCTGAGACCATATTGTTTTTATTAGCTATATAAGAGACCGGTCATTGGTGTTTAATTACACTTTTGTACTGGTCTTTTTTGATGTAACAGTTTATAGGTATATGATCAGATTAGCTGATATAACTTTTTGTAATGTCTGCAATTTCAAAATCTGAGCTTCCTAATACCTGCGTTTGCTTGATTTTATAGGGTGAGTCCTTTATAATTAGTAAGCTAAAGACCGAAGTCTACCCATTTAAGTTTTGACAGTAAAAATACGGTTTATGTTTAGCTAGGCTGTAACAAAATTTCGGTTTAATAAATGATTTAAGGAGATAAGGCGCTGATGTTTAAAAAAGTTGATACAAACATGAACTTCGTAGAGCGCGAGAATGAGGTTGAGGAGTTCTGGAGACAGAATCATATCTTTGAGGATTCTATCAAAGAGCATGAAGGAGATCCTTCCTACGTATTCTACGACGGTCCTCCAACCGCAAATGGAAAACCTCATATTGGACATGTAGAGACTCGTGCTTTCAAGGACATGATTCCGAGATTCCATGCCATGAAAGGTGCCATGGTTCCTAGAAAGGCCGGTTGGGATACACACGGTCTTCCTGTAGAGCTTGAGGTAGAAAAATCTATAGGGATCAATGGTAAGGAACAGATTGAAAAATATGGAGTTGCGCCTTTTATTGATTTATGTAAGGAAAATGTCTGGAAGTACAAGGGTATGTGGGAGGATTTCTCATATAAGGTAGGCTTTTGGGCAGATATGGACGATCCATATGTAACATATCATGATGACTTTATCGAGTCTGAGTGGTGGGCACTTAAGGAAATCTGGAAAAAGGGCCTTCTCTATGAGGGTTTCAAGGTAGTTCCTTACTGTCCTAGATGTGGAACACCTCTTTCCAGCCATGAGGTTGCACAGGGATATAAGGAGCTCAATGAGCGTTCTGCAATTGTTCGTTTCAAGGCCAAGGATGCTGATTACTACTTCCTTGCATGGACAACAACACCATGGACTCTTCCATCCAATACCGCACTTTGCGTAAACCCTGATCTTGAGTATTCCAAGGTTAAGGCAGCTGATGGATATACATATATTATGGCTTCATCATTACTTGACAAGGTTCTTTCACCACTTGCCAAGGAGGGAGAGAGTGCATACGAGGTCCTCGAGACTTACAAGGGTTCAGACCTTGAGGGTATCGATTATGAGCCACTTTACCAGTGTGCAGCTGATGTAGCAGCAAAGCAGCATAAGAGAGCACATTATGTAGTATCTGATGCTTATGTAACAGCAGAGGATGGTACAGGTATCGTTCACCAGGCTCCTGCTTTTGGTGAGGATGATGCACGTGTAGGACGTGAGCATGATATGCCACTTATCAAGTTTGTTGATGAGCGTGGATGTATGACAGAGGATACTCCATTTGCAGGCATGCGCTGCAAGCCTACAGAAAAGGAGATTGCAGAGGGTGCTGTCAGCTGCGATCCTGAGGTACTCAAGGATCTATCAGCTAAAAAGCTTCTCTTTGATGCCCCTAAGTTTACACACTCATATCCTCATTGCTGGAGATGTGATACTCCACTTATCTACTATGCAAGAGAGTCATGGTTCATCAAGATGAGTGCTGTTAAGGATGATCTTGTTAAAAACAACTCTACAGTTAAGTGGTATCCAGAGACAATAGGTTCAGGTCGTTTCGGCGCATGGATTGAAAATGTTCAGGATTGGGGTCTTTCACGTAACCGTTACTGGGGTACTCCTCTTAATATCTGGGTATGTAATGATTGTGGAGAGAAGGATGCTATCGGTTCTATCCAGGAGCTTAAGGAAAGAGCCTATAACTATGATGATGTCCTTAACGAGTTAAAGTCATCAGGCAAGGAGGGCTACAGCTCAGACTATGTTGGTTATGAGCATATTGAGCTCCACAAGCCATACGTAGACAAGCTTACCTGTAAGTGTCCAAAGTGTGGCGGCGATATGAAGCGTGTACCAGAGGTTATTGACTGCTGGTTTGATTCTGGAGCTATGCCATATGCACAGCATCACTATCCATTTGAGAACAAGGAGCTTTTTGAGTCACAGTTCCCTGCACAGTTTATCTGTGAGGCTGTGGATCAGACCAGAGGATGGTTCTACTCCCTGCTTGCAGAGAGCACTATTCTTTTCAACAAGGCACCTTATGAAAACGTACTTGTCCTTGGACATGTTCAGGATGAGAACGGTCAGAAGATGAGTAAGTCCAAGGGTAATGCTGTTGATCCTATGGATGCATTAAAGAAGCACGGAGCTGATGCTATACGTTGGTTCTTCTATACAAACTCTGCACCATGGCTTCCAAACAGATTCCATGACAAGGCAGTAGTAGAGGGACAGCGTAAGTTCCTTTCCACATTATGGAATACTTATGCATTCTTCGTACTTTATGCAAATATTGATGATTTTGATCCTACCAAGTACACATTAGATTATTCACAGCTCGGTGTTATGGACAAGTGGCTCCTCAGTAAGCTTAACTCACTAGTTAAGGCTGTTGATGATAACTTGTCTAACTTCAGGATTCCAGAGGCTGCAAATGCTATGCAGGAGTTTGCTGATGACATGTCCAACTGGTACGTTCGTCGTTCAAGAGAGCGTTTCTGGGCAAAGGGTATGGAGCAGGACAAGATCAATGCTTATATGACACTTTATACTACACTTGTTACCTTCTCCAAGGCTGCAGCACCAATGGTACCATTTATTACTGAGTCCATTTACCGCAACCTTGTGTGCACTGTAGATGCAGAGGCTAAAAAGTCTGTTCATCTCTGTGATTTCCCAGTAGCAGACGAGTCTATGATAGACCTAGATCTTGAGGAAAACATGGATAAGGTTCTCCGTATAGTTATCCTGGGTCGTGCAGCCAGAAATACAGCCGCTGTTAAAAATCGTCAGCCTATCGGTAACATGTATGTGAAATCAGAGACAGCACTTGATGACTACTTTACTAATATCATTGAGGATGAGCTTAATGTTAAAAAAGTCAACTTCCAGGATGACCTTCGCGCATTTACATCATATACATTCAAGCCACAGTTAAAGACTGTTGGTCCAAAGTATGGAAAGCACTTAAATTCTATACGCAGCTATTTGACTGAGGTAGATGGTTCCAGGGCTATGGATGAGCTTGAGTCCAATGGTGCTATAAAGTTCAGAGTAGATGGTGATACTGAGGTTGAGCTCACAAAGGATGATCTTCTTATTGATGTAGCTGAGAAGGGCGGATTTGTTACAGAGGAGGACAACTCACTTACAGTTGTACTTGACACAAATCTCACCCCTGAGCTTATTGAGGAGGGATATGTAAGAGAGATCATCTCCAAGATCCAGACTATGCGTAAGGAAGCTGGATTTGAGGTTATGGATCATATCAAGGTATATGTCAAGGACAACGATAAAATGGCAGAGCTGATGCGTAAAAACGAGCGCGAGATCATCCGTATCGTTATGGCAGATACTATTGTTTATAATCTCACACAGGGATATGAAAAATCCTGGGATATCAATGGCGAGACTATGACTCTTGCTGTTGAGAAAGTCTAGAATTAATAGTTTCTTTATCTTATAATTATCTAAATGTCTATTATTCAGTCGGGGCTTTATCCCCGACTGAAATAAATTTATTGCAGGATATATGCAAAAATTGTTAATATAATATCGAGAATCGTCGATTTTTTATTATGGAGCTATATTCTTGTGATTATTTTCAATTTGGTTCCAAATATGTAGCTAAAACTAAATATTGTACTTTTAGCAAGCTATATTTCTAGAAAGGATAAGGATAGAATAGTGGAGAAGTTCGACAAGGAATTATTTAAAAAAGAAGTAGAGAACAGCGCCCGTAAGCTTTACCGTAGATCCTTAAAGGATCTCACAACAAAGGAGGCTTTTTTCGCGGTTTCATATGCTGTTCAGAATGCCATCATCGATGATTGGATGGCTACTCAAAAGGCTACTGAAAAGAAGGATACAAAGAGGGTTTATTATCTTTCAATGGAATTCCTGATGGGCAGAGCGCTTGGAAACAACATTATCAATCTTTCATGTCGCGATGGTATCAAAGAGGCTCTCAAGGAGCTCAAGATAGATCTTAATGCAATAGAGGACGAGGAGCCAGACTGGGCTCTTGGAAACGGTGGCTTAGGCCGTCTTGCAGCATGTTTCCTTGATTCACTTGCTACTCTCGGATATTGGGCTTGTGGATGTGGTATCAGATACAAGTATGGTATGTTCAAGCAGCAGATAGTTGACGGTTATCAGAAAGAGGTTCCTGATGACTGGCTCAAGGATGGTAACCCATTTGAGCTCCGTCGTGCTGAGCTTTCAAAAGAGGTTAAATTTGGCGGATGGGTTGAGTCTGTAAATGAAAATGGCAGACTCCACTTTGTACAAAAAGGATGCCAGACAGTTATTGCTATACCTTATGACACTCCTGTAGTAGGTTACAATAATCACGTTGTTGATACGCTTCGTGTGTGGGACGCCAAAGCCAAGGATACATTCAGACTTGATGAGTTTGATAAGGGTAATTACGAGGCTGCTGTTGAAAATGAGAACATGGCCCGTAATATCGTAGAGGTACTTTATCCTAACGATAATCACTATGCAGGTAAGGAGCTCCGTCTCCGTCAGCAGTATTTCTTTATCTCAGCTTCTGTACAGACAGCTGTCAAGGAATATGCTGATAAGCACGATGGTGATGTTACACATCTTTATGAAAAGGTAGCATTCCAGTTAAATGATACTCACCCTACAGTAGCTGTAGCAGAGCTTATGAGAGTCCTTATGGATGATTATGGTCTTTCATGGGATGATGCGTGGGATATTACTATAAAGACATGCGCATATACCAACCATACAATTATGGCAGAGGCACTTGAGAAGTGGCCTATCGAGCTTTTCTCAAAGCTTCTTCCACGTATTTATCAGATTGTTGAGGAGATCAACCGTAGATTCTGTGATGAGATACGTAAAAAGTATCCTGACAATGCTGAGTACAAGATCAAAAAGATGGCTATCATTTATGATGGTCAGGTAAAGATGGCTCACCTCGCTATCGTAGGTGGACATGCCGTAAACGGTGTTGCACAGCTCCATACAGAGATTCTCAAAAAGGAAACTCTCAAGGATTTCTACGAGATGTATCCAGACAAGTTCTCCAGCAAGACCAATGGTATCACACAGCGTAGATGGCTGCTTCATGCCAACCCAGAACTGGCAGCATGGATCACTGACAAGATTGGTGACGGTTGGATCACAGATCTGTCAAAAATCGAAAAGCTTGCAGTATACGCTGATGATGAGAAATGCCAGGCAGAGTTCATGGCTATCAAGCGTCATAACAAGGAGCGCCTTGCCAAGTATATCCTTGAGCATAATGGCATTGAGGTTTCTACAGAGGCTATCTTTGATGTAATGGTCAAGAGACTCCATGAGTACAAGAGACAGCTTTTGAACATACTTCATGTTATGTATGTTTATAACCAGCTCAAGGATCATCCAGAGATGGAGTATCATCCTCATGTATTTATCTTTGGTGCCAAAGCAGCTGCAGGATATAAGACAGCCAAACTTACGATCAAGCTTATAAACAATGTGGCCAATGTCATCAATAATGATGAATCCATCAATGGCAAGATAAAGGTTGTATTTATTGAGGATTACCGTGTATCAAATGCTGAGATCATCATCCCTGCTGCAGACATTTCTGAGCAGATCTCTACAGCATCCAAAGAGGCTTCAGGTACATCAAACATGAAGCTTATGCTTAACGGTGCTCTTACACTTGGTTCTCTTGATGGAGCCAATGTTGAGATTGTTAAGGAAGTAGGAGAGGATAATGCGTTTATCTTTGGTATGCACTCCGACGAGGTTATAGAGCTGGAGCATAATCATCAGTATAATCCTATGGAGATCTTTAATCACAACCAGGAGATCCGTCGTGTACTTATGCAGCTCGTTAATGGATTCTACAGTCCAGAAAACCCAGAGCTCTTTAGACCACTGTACAATTCACTCCTTAATACCCACGAGTCTGATGTGGCTGACCGTTACTTCATCCTCAAGGATTTTGCATCTTATGATGAGGCACAGCGTAAGGCATGTGAAAAGTATGAGAACGAGTCATGGTGGGCCAAGGCTGGTATCTTAAATACATCTCATGCAGGTAAGTTCTCATCTGACCGTACTATCGAGGAGTACGTAAAGGAGATCTGGCATCTTGACAAAGTTAAGGTAAAGGTTTAATTGTTCTAAATAAATTTATTTAGGTACAATGTAAGGTATGATCCTGAAAATTTGATATTTTAAGCGTAGCAGTTATAAAACCGCTACGCTTTTTTTATGGTCATAATTAAAATAAGGATGTGTACCATCTATGTGACACACATCCATTACTTTCTAATAAATTAAAAATCACTTATCAATAAAATAAACAATACGTTCAGTCTCTTTATATCCGAGTTTCTCGTATAGTCTAAGGGCTATGGTATTGGCGCTGGATACCTGCAGGAGTATCTTTGTATATTTACCATCCTTATAACTCTCCACGTCCTGCATAAGCTGCCGGCCGTGCCCCTGGCCCAGATATTTGTCATATACCAAAAGTCCGTATAGATAAAGAGTATCCTTGTCATAGCCAGTGAGATGCACCTCACCATATTTGTTGCATAACTGATCCTCAGGATTACTGATACCCCTCTTTAATATCTTTTCCATCAAAAGCTCATCATTTAGATGTGATGCGCCAATGGCACATAATGTCTCATAAGCATCAGGTGATACAAAAGGTATAGCTGATTTAATGGTATCAGTATAATTGTCAAAACCATATAAAGGACTCTTGATCATAAACTTGACATGATATCCTCTAAAATCATCCTTTAAACTGTTGTAGCACATAGAGAAAAATCCTATACCACGCATGACAGGATGAGTGAATGCCTCCACCTCAAGTACCTGTCTGCCATCTATAGTCTCTCCAAGGAGATAACCGGATAATACAGCAAATATCTTTGCATCAAGTCCGCTCTCCTCTTTATCATCATTTCTTACAATATAATAAAAGTCTCCATCCAGATCAGTATCATAATTAGTATGATCCGCATCATTACAAGCCTGTACCAGCTCACGGACGGACTCTATATCTTTTTCATCTAATTCTTTTAATAATTCTGCTTCCATGTGGATGATTATAACAAACTTGCTATCAAAATACCATTATGATAAAATACATTGAATTAATGAGTAATCTATTATCTTTATGATATTACATACGTTTACAGATTGGATTTGTTTAATTATAGGAGACACTATGGAAAAGATTTATAAAACTATGCGTGATACAGGAGCCGGTTCTATTGCAGTAGGGGTAGTCATTCTTGTTTTAGGTATTACTGTTGGTATCATTTCTATTATAAATGGAACATTACTTCTCAAGCGTAAAAATGAATTGACTTTCTAAAATGGCTAAGCATTCAACAAGAAACCAGAAATTAGGCTGGCTGCTTTTTGTTGTATATCTTGTGATGCTCATCTATCTTATGTTTTTTTCTGAGATGGAACAGCGTGGATTAGGAGCTAAGTCAGAGTACACATATAATCTTAAACCCTTTGTAGAGATAAAAAGATACATTTTTAATGCTCGTCAGATTGGTTTTAAGGGAGTATTTTTAAATATATACGGCAATATAATAGGCTTTATGCCTTTTGGCTTTATTTTGGGAGTGATCAGCTCCAGATGCAGGAACCATTGGTACAATGCAGTCATATGTACATATCTCCTTAGCTATGGCATAGAGATGGTTCAGCTTATCTTTCGCGCTGGCAGCTGTGATGTAGATGATATTATACTCAATACCCTGGGAGGTACACTTGGGTATATTATTTTTCACTATGTACAGCACAGACGGAGAGTAAACTATTTTAAACGTCATCCTGAGGAGAGACGTGGACACAGAGGCAATTAGTGGCAAAGAAAAAAAGATTTAATTATATACGGAAACAACTGGCGCCAGGAACCTGGTTTGACGTTATTACTGCATTGATTTCATTTCTTATGATGATGGCTTGCCTTGTTGTTTCAACACTGATGAAAGGGCAGGGCCCTATGACCCTTGGTGCTATAGGTCTCACATCTATAGTGATAGCCATATACACTATATTTAATGTTTTTTCAGTAGATCGTAATCCTGATTTTAATTATTTACCTGCAACCATGGCAGGAGTGACGGCGACATCCATAATATTTATATGGATAATTTTGTTGTTAGTTGGTTTATATTACTGATTATTGAGGTTTTATGGAACGATACATTGATGCTATTGAGCGCATCAAATTGATCCCGGAAGAAAAGGCTGTGCCGGAAACTTTCCGGGATTATTTCATGACATGCGCTGATTTTATTTTAAAACTTGATAAATTCATCGAGGAAACAAAAGACTATGATCTTTCTACAGTTTCTCTTGATGGAGCAGCTGATACTAACACTAGTCTTATAGACAGACTCAGATATTGGAACAAAGAGCTATATAGTGAGATGGCCGAGGCATATGATACATCATATCTCAATCCAACTGTTGCGGAAAAAAAGCTGTCACCATTTGGAGATGTTCTTTCTGTTTTGATTTTAGAGATAGAAAGTGTTATACCTTCAGCTTACGAAAAGGATTTTTATGACATAACACCGGTGCTGGAGACATTCATCCAGATATATTGCATGTTTGAGTCATGCTATACAGACCATTGTAATAATCCGGATGCCATGGAGCTCCCAGATGTCCAGGCAGTAAAGGATGTACTTTACTCATATGCCTTTGACTATTCTGAGGACTTTTTAAAGAAACAGATGGATGGACAGTATATTGCTGCTTCATCCCATGCCAAAAATGTCATATTGCATCATGATTTTAAAGATCAGGATGATATTTATTTATATGGTACTTATGTAACTGACACATCCCGTAAAACAGCAGCGTTTATTGCATCTCTCTCTGATGATGAGATAGACCGTATGGCATATACTTGGTACAAGGGCTTTAAAGATGGATTTTTAACACAGAACAAGCCTTATGACAAAAAGTCTGTAGTTGAGTTTAGATTTCACATAGGCTTTGAGCGTGTTGTAAAACGTGCAGCTGAGTATTTTGCTGAGGATGGATATGATTTCACTGTGCCACGCAGAGCCAGTCATTTTATAACCAGAGCTCCAAAGAGTGCATCGGCTCTATATGAAAGTCCAAACAAGCAGATGGATTATGATCACAGCTATGATACTGCACTATGCATGGGAGACCGCATTACTGCACGTATGCTAGAGGAGACCCTTCAGATTTTCAAGTCCTATGGTGATGAGATCAAAAGGTATGCAGGTCCAGTTGTTATGGAGTGTTTTGGCGAGCCTGAGTTTGATCCTGTGGACAAGAGTGAGAGTCTCAGGTTTACTGAGCATCAAAAGAGAGTATATGGCAAGTACAGATCTGATCTTTTACTCATAGTGCATGACTACATAATAGAGGAGGAGAGATCCTTTACTATCATTTCATGGCCATTACCTGATATAGGAGATGACTTTGAGGATATATTTAAAGAGACCATCAAAATAAACACCATGTCCTCCGAGGAGTATACGCCTATACAGGAGAGACTTATAGATGCACTGGACAAGGCTCAGTATGTGAGGGTTAAGGGACGTGGAAATGCTACAGATATGCATGTGGTATTACACCCACTGACTGATCCTGATAAGCAGTCAAATTTTGAAAACTGTCTGTCTGATATAAACATACCTCTTGGTGAGGTATTCACATCTCCTGTACTTACAGGGACAGAGGGCATACTCAATGTCAATTCTGTTTTTATTGATGGCATACAGTTCCACAATTTAAAAATCGAGTTCAAGGATGGACGTGTTACTGATTACAGTTGTGATAATTTTGATGATAGTGAGTCATCAAGAGCACTTATACGACGTGTGATATTTGGTGAAAAGGAGCACCTGCCTATAGGTGAGTTTGCCATTGGTACCAATACTCTCGCATATAAGATGATAGAAAAGTATAAAATTGGTGCCAGGATGCCTATTCTGATCGCCGAAAAGACAGGTCCACACTTTGCTGTAGGCGATACCTGCTACTCATTTATGGAGGATATGCACCTTCACAACCCTGATGGCAAGGAGCTCATAGCCAAGGACAATGAGTGTTCTATCCTTAGGAAATCCTCGCCTGATAAGGCTTATTTTGCAGTCCATACAGATATAACCATTCCATATGACGAGCTTGATTCCATCATATGTGTAGATAAAAATGGAAATGAAACTGCCATCATATCTAATGGCAGATTTGTACTTGATGGTACGGAGGTATTAAATGCTCCACTTGAGGATTGATGATTTTGATCTAGCTGCCATAGCAGAGTCCGGACAATGCTTCCGTATGACAGCTATTGGAGTAATAAGAGATACTCTCCCTGTGTACAAGGTGATTACCTCCGGTAGATGTCTTTTGATATCTCGTGATCCTGATGGCAGCGATGATGATTATATTGCCAGTTGTACAGATGTGGAGTGGGAGAGCTTTTATAAACACTACTTTGATCTTACTTCAGATTATCAGACCTACAGAGATTACGCGGCAGATGACGATGATTTTCTGCAGGAGTGCATAAGATACGGCAGAGGCATTCGCATATTAAATCAGGACCCATGGGAGATGCTGATAAGTTTTATAATATCTCAGCGCAAGTCAGTACCTGCTATACGTACAACTGTTGAGAGGCTTTGTGCGCTGTCCGGTGATCTAAAAACCCTCGATGCAAGTGAGTGGCACGGGTTAAACCCGGATTTACCTGACACAATTGCATACTATAGTTTTCCTGATGTGGACACACTTGCATCATTTAGTTTTGAGGATATACAGTCAACTGGTACAGGTTATCGTACCGGATATATCATTGAGGCGACGAGAGGGGTGCAATTAGGGGAGATAGATCTTTCAGCTCTTATGCAGTCAACTGATGAGGAGCTTATTGATGAGCTGCTCAAGATACAGGGAGTCGGGATAAAGGTCGCTACATGTACGGCACTATTTGGATTCCACAGATTGTCCTTATGTCCTGAGGATGTCTGGATGAAGAGAGTTAAAGAGCAGTTTTATTCTGGTGACTGGCCAGAAAACTACAAGCCTGTCCTGGGTGTGCTGCAGCAATATATGTTTTACTATGCCAGGCTGGAGCACAATAAGGATAAAATTAAAGAAACCAAAAGAGAGAACAGATGACTAAAATAAATCATGGACGATTGCGTTATATTACGGCAATTGTCACAATGACAATTTTAATTATGAGCATACTGAGTCCCTTTACGGCGACAAAGACATATGCTGCATGGAACTTTCCATATACAGAGCTGACCGCTGAGGCAGGCATTGTAATGGATGCTGATACAGGAGCTATTCTGTTTCAGAAAAATGCACAGCAGGCTGAGTATCCTGCTTCCATAACCAAGGTGCTTACAGCACTGGTGGTATTGGACAACTGTGAGCTCAGTGATACAGTCACTTTTTCACATGATGATGTATATAACGTAGATTCCGGTTCATCCAATGCACAGATAGATGAGGGTGATGTCCTCACAGTTGAGGATTGCCTTTATGCATTACTCCTCAAGTCTGCCAACGAGGCAGCCAATGCCCTGGCCTGTCATGTTGCCGGAAGCAGAGAGGCATTTGCAGACATGATGAATGAAAAAGCTCAGAGTCTGGGATGTACAGGCAGCCACTTTACAAATCCATCAGGTCTGTTTGATGAAAATCATTACACAACCGCATATGACATGGCACTTATTGGTATCGCCGCCATGCAAAATCAGTCATTTATGGATATTGACTCTCAGCTGTCCCATAAGCTTGCAGGTACCTCTCGTAATCCCGGAGGTCTTACTGTTTACATGGAACATAAGATGCATAGAGATGACACCAAATATTCTGACTCAAGAGTAGTGGCTGGCAAGACAGGCTATACCAAGGATGCCGGTAATACACTTATCACTATGGCTTCACAGGATGGCAGGAATCTCGTAGCGGTTGTGTTAAAGGATAAAAATCCAGGACACTATGTTGATACCAAGGCGCTTTTGGATATAGGCTTTAACAGTACAGAAAACCAGCTTTTAGGTGAGGGACTCTTTAACACAGAGGATATAAAAAACAGGCTTATTGCAGACACTATAGTTGATAATGGATGTAATGCATCAGATCTGTCAGTAAAAAAAGATATGTATGTTTCACTACCTGTTGGATCATCACAGGAGGGACTTACCTATACATTAAATTACAATCTGCTCAGCTCCGCACCAGCTAATTCCGTTGCAGAGATCATCTATCAGGCAGATGGACTTACAGTAGGCAGATACTATATTGAAAAGGAGCCTACAGTACAGATAGCAACAGCTCCTCCGGAAACAGAGGAGGACAATACAACAGTAGCTGTTGCAGTGACTTCTGTCAGTGTGGCAGTTATCGCAGGCATCGTTGCATTTGCTATATTCGGTTCAGGTGCTGCTATAGGTATCAAAAATGCATCTGATGCACATAAGCTTGATAGGCACATGAAGCAGAGGCGCACCGAGAGATTAAAGGATATTGATATGTCTGAGGATGAGTTCAGACAAGTATTGGAGCAGAGGCGAGCCGCCAGATCCAGACGTAAATCCAGTTATCAATCGCAGAGTTTCAATAACAAGCAAAGTTTCAATAACAAAGATAATATTAATAGCCGCAAAAATGTCAGTAGAGGCCGCAGGGAGCAAAGACAGTAAGATTACTATATGATTAATAATTATCATAGAGCAGGTTATTTCAGATATAAAAAAATGATATTAAGTAATATTGATGTCTTTGTTGACATCAATGCTGTGTTTAATTATAGTTTTGTGAAAGAACAAACAGCAAGGGAGCTGTCGCGTAAGCGGCGGCTCCTTTTTTTATACCAAACTCCACAGTTTCTCAGGAGATTAGTATTACATTGGTTATGGCTGCAGTAGTTTGTATTATTGATACATTACTTTTTATATGACAGTTATAACTGTTTGTTCTAATAGAAATTTTTTATCAAACTTTAGGGAATGATTTAGCCTTAAATATATTGAAATAATCCCTAAAAGTGATAAAATAAAGCAAATGTTTGTGCCAGATAAACACTTGTGTTTCAAGCACGGACAAAATCATTGGGAATGTTCGATGGGGCAACATTCTATAGGAGGGAAATATGAAACTGAAGAAAATCTTATCTTTTGGTCTTGCAGCAACTATGGTTGCATCTCTTGCTGCATGCGGTGGCTCAGGTTCCGGAGCATCAGCAGGCGGATCATCAAAGGGTGGTGACGTGATCAAGATTGGTGTATTTGAGCCAACTACCGGTGAGAACGGTGGTGGTGGATACCAGGAGGTTCTTGGTATTCGTTACGCAAACGAGACCCACAAAACTGTAAAGATCGGTGATAAAGAATACACTATCGAGCTGGTTGAGGTTGATAACAAGTCTGATAAGACAGAGGCTGTAAATGCTGCTAACAAGCTCATGGGTGAAAAAGTTTCAGTAGTACTCGGCTCATATGGTTCAGGTGTTTCAATCGCAGCTGGTCAGATCTTTGCTGATGCCAAGGTTCCTGCTATTGGATGTTCATGTACTAACCCACAGGTTACTCAGGGCAACGATTTCTACTTCAGAGTATGTTTCCTTGATCCTTTCCAGGGTACTGTAATGGCAAACTATGCTATGCAGAACGGATACAAGAGCGCAGCAATCCTTACACAGCTCGGTGACGATTATTCATCAGGTCTTGGCTCATATTTCAAGACAGCATTTGAGGAGCTTGGTGGTACTGTTGTAGACGAGGAGCAGTTCCAGACAAACCAGACAGACTTCAAGGCAGTTCTTACAAATATCAAGGCAGCAAATCCTGATGTTATTTTTGCTCCATCATCTATTACAACAGCTCCACTTATCATCAAGCAGGCAAGAGAGCTCGGTATTGAGTCACTTATGGCAGCTGGTGATACATGGGAAAACTCAACAATCATTGACAATGCCGGTGCTGATGCTGAGGGTGCTGTACTTTCAACATTCTTTGATGAGGCTGAGCCAGCAAATGCAGAGGCTGAGTCATTCATCACAGGATTTAAAGAGTACTTGAAGAAGAACAACCAGTCAGATATCATCCCTGCTGTATCAGCTCTTGGATATGATGCATATCTTGCAGCTTACAATGCTATCGAGGCTGCACAGTCAACAGACGGTGAGGCTATCAAGGAGGCTCTTAAGGGAGTATCTTATGACGGTGTAACAGGAGCTATCTCATTTAATGCTGAGGGTGATGCCAACAAGGATATGGCATTTATCAAGACAGTCAAGGATGGCAAGTTCCAGTTCCTTACAACCACAACTATCAGTGGTTAATGTTAGTTATACCTGATAAAACAGGATGATACATAACTAAATGGAAATATTCTACGAAGGGCCAGCCTCCACGGTGACCCTTCGTAATGTGTTTATAAGTCTCTATGTAAGATATTCTATTAACAAGGGGAAATGTTTATGTCTCTTACAACGTTCCTGCAGCAGTGTCTGACAGGTATTTCACTAGGTGGTGCATACGCACTTATCGCAATCGGCTATACTATGGTTTATGGTATCCTCCGACTGATCAACTTTGCTCATGGTGATATTTTCATGATGGCAGGATACTTTATGATCTTTGCTATGGCATCACTTCCATGGTTTATTGCTTTACCAATTGTTCTCATCGTAACTACAGCCCTTGGCGTAGGTATCGAGAGAGTAGCATATAAGCCACTTAGATCTGCACCTAGGATGTCAGTTATGATCTCTGCCATCGGTGTATCATACCTTTTGCAAAATCTAGCAACCTATCTTTTCACAGCTCTTCCTATGGGCTATCCTGAGATCCCAGTACTTAAAAAGGTATTTAAAATCGGAGGTCTGTCTGCATCTTTTGTAACTTTCCTCACTCCAGTACTCACACTGATCCTTGTATGTCTTCTTATTACTTTGATCCAGCATACAAAGATGGGTATGGCTATGAGAGCGGTATCCAAGGACTATGAGACAGCATCTCTCATGGGCATAGACATTAATCGCACTATATCTACAACCTTTGCCATCGGATCTTTACTTGCAGCTGTAGGTTCCATACTGTATTTTACAGACCGTATGACAGTATTTCCTTTCTCCGGATCACTGCCAGGCATGAAGTGTTTCGTTGCTGCAGTATTTGGTGGTATCGGATCGATCCCAGGTGCCGTTGTGGGAGGTTTCCTCATTGGTATGGGCGAGACTGCACTTGTTGCTGCAGGATACTCAACCTTCTCAGATGCCTTTACTTTCGTAATACTGATTGTTATTCTTCTCGTTCGTCCAACTGGACTTTTCGGTGAGAAGACCACAAACAAGGTCTAAGGAGGATATGAGATGAGTACAAATAAAATAGTCTACCCTGATAAAAAAAGAAACAGGATATTAACATTATTACTTATAGCTCTCATACTTGGAGTTTGCGGATTCCTTGAGGCTAACAAATACACCTACAGTTATGCGATTTCCATTATAGAGAGATCCATGGTATATGCTGTTGTAGCAGTGTCCATGAACTTAGTTAACGGATTTACAGGACTCTTTTCACTGGGTCAGGCAGGATTTATGGCACTTGGTGCATATGTAACTGCTATTTTTACCATCCCTGTAGAGCAGCGCGCATCAGTTTATTACATTTCAGGTATCAATCCTGTGATTGCCAACATTCAGCTGCCTATAGTAGTAGCACTCATACTTGGCGGTCTTGTAGCTGCAGGAGTTGCTGCACTTATTGGTTTCCCGGTGCTCCGACTCAAGTCAGATTACCTTGCTATTGCAACACTTGGATTTGCAGAGATTATCCGTGCATGTATCGCTGCACCTCAGTTTGACACAATCACCAACGGTTCATACGGGCTCAAGTCAATCCCTGGATTTACAAACATTTTCCAGCCACTTATACTTGCTACAGTTTGTATCGGGCTCATGGTATTACTCATCAACTCCTCCTATGGTCGAATGTTTAAGGCGGTACGTGAGGACGAGATTGCTGCAGAGGCAATGGGCATTAACCTCTTTAAAACAAAAGAGCTGTCATTTGTGATCTCGTCATTTTTTGCCGGAGTCAGCGGCGGCATGCTTGCCATGTTTATGAGATCTATCGACAGTAAGACCTTCCAGGTTGCACTTACCTATGATATCCTGCTTATCGTTGTCATCGGAGGTATCGGATCAGTTACAGGTTCAGTACTTGGTGCATTTATCGTTACAGCCGGACGTGAGGTCCTTAGATTTTTTGATGAGCCATTATATATTGGCGGTATAAACGTTCCTTTATTTAGACCTGGCTTCCGTATGGTTATTTTCTCCATACTCCTCATGATCGTTGTACTTTTCTATTCAAGAGGACTTATGGGTACCAGTGAGTTTAGCTGGAACGGTATTATAGGATTTTTCCAGAATCTGGGCAAAAAGAAAACAAAGAAAATGGAGGGCAATGCATAATGACAGAGAACACACAAAATGTCCTTCAGATGCAAAATGTAGTAATGCAGTTTGGTGGTGTAAGAGCCATTGATGACCTTTCACTTGAGGTCAATAAAGGAGAGATAGTTGCACTTATCGGACCTAATGGTGCTGGTAAGACAACCGCCTTTAACTGTATAACAGGTATTTATACTCCTACTTCAGGAGGAGTGACTTTTAATGGAGACAACTTAAAGGGACATTCACCTGACGAGATCACAAAGCTTGGTATTGCGAGAACATTCCAGAACATAAGACTATTCTCAAACCTTACAGTTTTTGATAATGTTTTGATCGCAAAGCATCTCCGTGCCAAGGACAATGTCTTTACCTCTACCTTACGATTAAATATCTCAGAGGAAAAGCGCATGAGAGAGGAGACAGCACTTCTGCTTAAGGAGCAGGGATTATATGAGCTTAAGGATGAGATAGCGTCCTCACTCCCATATGGTCTCCAGAGACATCTTGAGATTGCCAGAGCTCTAGCAACTGAGCCGACACTTCTCCTTTTAGATGAGCCGGCAGCAGGTATGAACCCACAGGAGACTCAGGAGCTCACAGACTTTATCGTTAAGATACGTGATCAGTACAAGTTAAGTATCTTTATGATCGAGCATCACATGGATCTTGTTATGCAGATCTCTGAGCGTATTTATGTTCTTAATTTTGGTAAGCTCATAGCTCAGGGTACACCTGATGAGATTCAGAGCAATCAGGAAGTTATCGATGCTTATCTTGGAGGTTCAGAAGATGCTTAAAGTAAATGATCTAAAAATACACTATGGTGGAATCGAGGCTGTTAAGGGCATAAGCTTTGACGTACCTGATCACTCCATCGTTACACTTATCGGAGCTAATGGTGCAGGTAAGTCATCAACACTTCGTACAATAGCCGGACTTGTAAAATCAAGTTCTGGAACTATAACTCTTGATGATGAGGATATTACAAATATGCCATCAGCCAAGCGTGTAGGAAAGGGCATAGTACTGTGTCCTGAGGGTCGTAGAGTCTTCCCTGATATGACTGTTCTTGAAAACATTAAGATAGGCGCATATCTTAGAAACGATGATCTTACTGCCGACATTGAGAATGTCTACAACCTGTTCCCTAGACTCAAGGAGCGTAACTGGCAGCTTGCCGGTACTCTCTCAGGCGGAGAGCAGCAGATGCTTGCCGTTGCCAGATCTCTCATGTCAAATCCTGAGATTATGATGCTGGATGAGCCATCTCTCGGTCTTGCACCTATCATAGTTCAGGAAATTTTTTCAATCATCAAGCAGATCAATAAGGAGAGAGGTACTACCATCCTCCTTATCGAGCAGAACGCTAATATGGCACTTAAGGTTGCTGACAAGGCATACGTTATGGAAACAGGGCGTATCACCCTTTCAGGTACAGGTGCAGAGCTTCTTGCCAATGATGATATCAAGGCAGCATACCTTGGTAAAAAGAAATAAATTATTTAGAGTCTGTCTCATTGGTTTTCCATGAGACAGACTTTTTTACGCATTGATAAAAGCACAATACTTTTTATTCATGTACCTCTATAATGATAAAGGCATATGATATATGCCTTTATTAAAAAGCTATAATTAGTATAAAAATATTCTCTACATTATCTACTTGTACAAGTAATAGTAATTTGCTATTATAGTAAAAATTTAAAAATCAAAAGGAAAAACAATGAAATTTACAAAAATGCAAGGTTGCGGAAACGACTATGTATATGTAAATTGCTTTTCGGAAACTGTACAGGATCCATCTGCTGTGGCGATTCAGATCGCTGACAGGCACTTCGGTGTTGGAGGCGATGGACTCATCCTTATAGAGCCATCCGACAAGGCAGATGCATATATGCATATGTTCAATCTGGACGGATCAGAGGGCAATATGTGCGGCAACGGTATACGTTGCGTAGCAAAATATATATATGATCACGGTATTATTTCCAGTGACCGTGATGAGGCAGTCATCGATACCAAATCGGGACTTAAGAAAATTAAGCTTTATACAGACAATGGCAAAATGACCCACGCGACAGTAGATATGGGAGTGGCTAAACTGACTTCTCAGCTTCCTGAAGATATTACTGTTCATGGGATGCATTTACATTTTATCGGCATTGATGTCGGTAATCCACATGCAGTTTATTTCCTGTCTGATAATCCTGAGCTTAATGTTTCTTTGGTCTCTGATTTGGATTTTGTTTTATATGGACATGATTTTGAGACTCATCCTCGTTTTCCTGAAAAGGTAAACTCAGAGTTTATCAGAGTGATATCTGATACTGAGATTGACTTCCGGGTATGGGAGAGAGGCTCAGGAGAGACATTAGCATGCGGCACCGGAGCAACAGCAGCCGTTGCGGCAGGATGTATGGCCGGTAAGCTTAAGCCTGATACTGAGGTACTTGTACATCTCATCGGCGGAGATTTAAAAATTAAATATGTGTCCGCTACAGGCCATTGCTTTATGACCGGGCCTGCAGTGGAGGTCTTTAGCGGAGATTTTTCCATTTGATCAGGTGATTAAGATGTATTTAGAGATATATGATATCTACTCAATACTTAGATATTTTATTAGCCAGTTATGGTATTGATACATCATTAATTACATTTTTGCAGCTTATAATTTCAAGACTATGTTCTTTGAAATTAAGATATTCGCGAGACATTTATTATGGAGATGCATTTATGCATCTCCATTTATAAGGAATCGCAACTGAGTTTTTAATCACGAAGGAGAAACAATGGACGCATTTCTGATTCTAGAAGATGGAACTGTTTTCAAAGGTACATCGATCGGCGCTGAAAAAGAGGTCATTTCCGAGGTGGTATTCAACACTTCAATGACTGGTTATCTTGAGGTCTTGACTGACCCGTCTTACGCCGGACAGGCAACTGTCATGACATACCCTTTGATTGGCAATTATGGTATCTGTTACGACGATATGGAGTCGGAACGCCCATGGTTAGACGCATTTATAGTGAGAGAGCTCTCCAGAATTCCGTCTAACTTTAGATCTGAGAATACAATCCAAAACTTTTTAAAGAAAAACGATATCCCTGGCATCGCCGGAATCGATACAAGAGCCCTCACAAAGCTCCTGAGAGACAAGGGTACCATGAACGGCATGATCACCACCAAGCGTTACAAGGGTGAGGATCTTGCATCTGTCCTTGATAAGATCAAGGCATACTCTGTAACTGGTGTAGTAAACAAAACAACTACAAGGGGAGTATATGTTGCCAACGCTCAAAACCCTGATGGCTCCCGTTATACAGGAGACAAGGATCCAAAGCGTGTAGCATTCCTTGATGTAGGAGCCAAGAGAAACATCATCAGATCTCTGCAGCGCCTCGGCTGTGATGTAACAGTTTATCCTGCAGACACAACAGCAGAGACAATACTTAGTCAGGAGCCTGACGGAATCATGATTTCCAACGGCCCTGGAGATCCAAAGGAGAATGTTTCTGTCATAAACGAGATCAAAAAACTTTATGCATCTGATGTTCCAATTTTTGCAATATGTCTCGGCCACCAGCTTATGGCTCTTGCAACAGGAGCTGATACCTTTAAGCTCAAGTATGGACATCGCGGCGGCAATCATCCTGTAAAGGATCTTTCAACAGGTCGTGTATATATAACCTCACAAAATCACGGATATGCAGTAGATCCAAAATCTCTTGATCCAAAGGTATGTGAGGAGGCATTTATCAACGTCAACGATGGCACCAATGAGGGTCTCAAGTATGTTGGTAAAAATATCGTAACAGTACAGTATCATCCGGAGGCTTGTCCAGGCCCTAGAGACAGTGCATATCTGTTTGAGCGTTTTATGAATATGATGGAGGGCTAAAAGATGAGAGATCAGAGCATTAAAAAAGTATTGATGATAGGTTCCGGACCTATAGTAATCGGTCAGGCCGCAGAGTTTGACTATGCAGGTACACAGGCATGTCGTTCACTCAAGGAAGAGGGAGTTGAGGTAGTACTCCTTAACTCAAATCCTGCAACTATCATGACTGATAAAGATATTGCAGATCATGTTTACATCGAGCCTCTTACAATAGATGTACTGGAGAGACTTATAGAGAAAGAAAAGCCAGACTCTATCCTCCCTACTCTTGGAGGTCAGGCAGGACTTAATCTTGCCATGGCACTGGATGAGTCAGGTTTCCTTCAGTCACATAATGTAAGGCTTATTGGTACAACTGCTCTTACAATTAAGAAGGCAGAAGATAGACTCATGTTCAAGGAAACTATGGAAAAGATCCATGAGCCTGTAGCTCCTTCTGAGGTCGTACATTCTGTTGAGGATGGACTCAGAGTAGCAGAGGAGATTGGATATCCAGTAGTACTCCGTCCTGCATATACACTGGGAGGATCCGGTGGTGGTATCGCAGCCAACCGCGAGGAGTGTACAGAGATCCTTGAAAACGGACTCAGACTCTCTCGTGTACATGAGGTACTGGTTGAAAAGTGTATCGCCGGATGGAAGGAGATCGAGTACGAGGTAATACGTGACTCCATGGGCAATGTTATCACAGTCTGCAACATGGAGAACATCGATCCTGTGGGTGTACACACTGGTGACTCTATTGTAGTAGCACCATCACAGACACTTGGTGATAAGGAGTATCAGATGCTCCGTACATCAGCTCTTAATATCATTACAGAGCTTGGTATCACAGGTGGATGTAACGTACAGTACGCCCTCAATCCAGAGAGCTTTGAGTACTGCGTGATCGAGGTAAATCCACGAGTTTCCCGTTCATCAGCATTAGCCTCCAAGGCAACAGGTTATCCTATAGCCAAGGTAGCCGCCAAGATCGCACTGGGATACACACTTGATGAAATCAAAAATGCAGTAACAGGTAAGACCTATGCATCCTTTGAGCCTATGCTTGACTATGTTGTAGTAAAGATGCCTAGACTTCCATTTGATAAGTTCATTACAGCCGAGCACACTCTGGGCACACAGATGAAGGCGACCGGAGAGGTTATGGCTATTGCCAACAACTTTGAGGGCGGCCTCATGAAGGCCATCAGATCACTTGAGCAGCATGTGGACTCACTTCTGTCCTATGACTTCTCAGATCTTGATGACCATGACCTCCACAAACTCCTCCACCGTGTTGACGACCGTCGTATCTGGGTTATAGCAGAGGCACTCAGGAGAGGTTACAGCTACGAGGATATACACAGTATTACACTTATAGATGAGTGGTTCATCGACAAAATCAAGATCCTCGTAGATATGGAAAATCGTCTCAAGAGTGAGTCCATCAACGAAACACTCCTCAGAGAGGCCAAGAGGATTGAGTTCCCTGACAATGTCATCGCCCGTCTCACTGGTTACTCAGAGGACGAGATAGCTGAGATGCGTGACAAGTGGGATATTCACGCAGCCTTCAAGATGGTTGATACCTGTGCCGCAGAGTTTGAGGCAGAGACACCATATTATTACAGCGTATTCGGTTCTGAGAATGAGTCCACCGGCGCTTTCCGTGACCCACAGAAAACCAAAAAAGTCCTTGTGCTTGGTTCCGGTCCTATCCGTATCGGACAGGGTATCGAGTTTGACTTCTGCTCAGTACACTGTACATGGCAGTTCAAAAAAGAGGGTTACGAGACTATAATTATTAATAACAACCCTGAGACTGTATCAACTGACTTTGACATTGCTGATAAGCTTTATTTTGAGCCACTTACACCAGAGGATGTTAAAAATGTAGTAGATATTGAAAAGCCAGACGGAGCAGTAGTCCAGTTTGGTGGCCAAACAGCGATCAAGCTTGCTGATGCCCTCGAAAAGATGGGTGTTCCTATCCTCGGCACACAGCAGGATGACGTAGATGCTGCAGAGGACCGTGAGAGATTTGATGAGATCCTCCAGGAGACAGGCTGTCAGAGAGCTGCCGGACAGACAGTATTTACAGCAGAGGAGGCCAAGGCAGCAGCCAATGAGCTTGGCTATCCTGTACTTGTACGTCCATCCTATGTACTTGGTGGTGCAGGTATGCGTATAGCAATCTGCGATGAGGATATTGACGAGTACATCGGCGAGATCAACCAGATAGCACAGGAGCATCCTATCCTTGTAGATAAATACATCCGTGGAACAGAGCTTGAGGTCGACGCAATATGTGACGGCAGAGACATTCTCATACCAGGTATCATGGAGCATATAGAGCGTACCGGTATCCACTCCGGAGACTCTATCTCTATCTATCCACAGCGCAGTCTCACAGCCACTGCCAAGCAGAGAGTTATCGACTACACAGAGCGTCTTGCCAAGGCACTCCATGTTATCGGTATGGTCAATGTACAGTTTATCGCAGATGGTGATGAGGTTTATATAATAGAGGTAAACCCACGTTCCTCAAGAACTGTTCCTTACATCAGTAAGGTAACCGGTATACCTATCGTACCTCTCGCTACACAGATAATCTGTGGTCACACTATAAGAGAGCTTGGATACGAGCCTGGTCTCCAGAAAGAGGCTGACTACTACGCCATCAAGATGCCTGTATTCTCCTTTGAAAAGATCAAGGGTGCTGACATCAGTCTCGGACCTGAGATGAAATCCACAGGTGAATGTCTCGGTATCGCAAAGTCCTTTAATGAGGCACTTTATAAGGCATTCCAGGGTGCGGGAATACAGCTTCCTAAGTACAAGAACATGGTCATCACAGTCAAGGATGAGGACAAAGAGGAGATCATCCCTATTGCAAAGAGATTTGAGAATCTCGGATATCGTATCTTTGCTACACATGGTACATACAAGGCTCTTAATGATGCAGGAGTAAAGACCTATCAGGTTCGTAAAGTAGAGCAGGAGTCACCTAATATTCTGGATCTGGTACTGGGACATGAGCTGGATATTGTTATAGATATACCTAGAGAGGGTGCAGAGGCAAGCAAGGATGGTTTTGTCATCCGTAGAAATGCCGTTGAGACAGGTGTAAATGTCCTAACAGCCGTTGATACTGCCAAGGCCCTTGCAACTTCACTTGAAAATAAATCATCAGAGCTTCATCTTATAGATATTGCACAGCTGGATGAGGAAAATTAAGAAAGGAGAAAAGCATGAGTAAGAAACGTATGGTAATTGCTCTTGGTCACAAGGACCTGGGCTTTACACTCCCTGAATTAAAGGCTGCTACAGAGAGAACAGCCGTAATGATCGCAGATTTTATTGAGAATGGATATCAGGTGGCATTGGTGTTTTCCAATGCCCCTCAAGTAGGTATGATACATACTGCCATGAAGGATCTGACGGAGACATATCCAGATCAGTATGTAAATACTCCTCTTAGTGTTTGCTCAGCTATGAGCCAGGGTATGATAGGATATGATCTCCAGAACTCTGTGAGAGCAGAGCTTGTTAAGAGAGGTATCTATAAGACTGCGTCTACTATACTTACGCAGGTTCTTGTAGACCCATATGATGAGAGTTTCTATAATCCTATCAAAAAAGTAGGTAAGATCATGAACGCCCAGGAGGCCAAAAAAGAGGAGGATAATGGCAATCATGTTGTTATGATCTCTGACGGCAGGTTCCAGCGTATAGTATCTGCACCTGTGCCAAAGTCGATTGTAGAGATTGATGCCATCAAGGCACTCCTTGACGCTGATCAGGTAGTTATTGCCTGTGGCGGAGGTGGTATACCTGTACTTAGACAGGGCAACAATTTAAAGGGCGCTGCAGCAGTTATCGAGAAGGATAGGACAGCTGCACTTCTTGCCAAGGAGATTGATGCAGATGTACTCCTTATCACTACAGCTGTGGATCATGTTTCCCTCAACTTTGGCCAGCCAGACGAAAAGCCTATTGAGAAGATGTCAATAGATGAGGCAAAACAGTATATCGAAGACGGTCACTTTGAGTTTAAATCAATGCAGCCAAAGGTTGAGGCAGGTATTGATTTTGTAGAGTCCGGAAAGGATCGTCGCGCTATCATTACCTCTATGGAGTTGGCAGAAAAGGCAGTAGCAGGTCTTGCAGGAACAACCATTTCCTGAGATAAAGCCGCATATAATGGTGGTCAATTTCATTGATATGTTGTGTTTACTATAACCATACAGAGACCTTAGTATTTAATCAAACATACTTGAATAAAAAGCTACCTGGGGTTAAAATCTCCGAGTAGCTTTTATTTTTTAAAATGAGGGAGTTTCATGAAATTAGTAAGTTTTGCAATACCTTGCTATAATTCTGCATCTTACATGGGCAAGTGTATTGAGTCTATCCTTGTTGGCGGAGACGAGGTAGAGATTATAGTAGTAGATGATGGATCACAAAAGGATAATACCTTTGAGATCGCCAAGGAATATGAGGCAAAGTATCCAAATATTGTAAAGGCAGTACATCAGGAGAATGGAGGCCATGGTGAGGCTGTAAATACAGGTCTTAAAAACGCTACAGGCCTTTTCTATAAGGTTGTTGATTCAGATGACTGGCTTGATGCAGAGGCATTACCAAAGGTCCTTACAAAGCTCCGCGAGCTGGTTATGGCAGGTAATCCAGTAGATATGTTTATCTGCAATTTTATATATGACAAAGTAGGTCAGACACATAAAAAGGTCATGAGATATACGTCAGCCCTGCCACAGGACAGAGTATTTGGCTGGAAGGATGTCAAGCATTTCCATATTGGACAGTATATACTTATGCATTCAGTTATATACAGGACACAGATACTTAGAGACTGTAATCTACAGTTGCCTAAACATACTTTTTATGTAGACAATCTTTTTGTTTATCAGCCATTGCCATCAGTTAAGACAATGTACTATGTGGATGTAAACCTTTATCACTATTTCATAGGGAGAGAGGATCAGTCAGTCAATGAGACTATCATGATCGGTCGTATCGATCAGCAGTTAAAGGTCAATCGTCTCATGCTGGAGTGCTGCGATATCAACAGGTTAAGCAGCAAAAAACTCCGTAAGTATATGTTCAGTTATCTGCAGATCATCACAACTGTGTCATCCGTTCTTGCAATAAAGTCTGGATCAGTGGAGAATATGCAGAAAAAGAAAGAGCTCTGGACATATATTAAGGATGTCAACTTCCCTGTATGGCTCCGTATGAGAGCTTCTTTCCTAGGTCAGGGTATGAACTTTAACACTAAGGCCGGCAACAAGCTTACTATTATGGCTTATAAGATTGCTCAAAAGTTTTATGGTTTTAACTAAGGAATTACAGGCAAAAACAGGTCAACAATGTGGGTGGCAAACTGGTTAGAAAAATGGTCAGCAAACATGGTCAACAAACTTTTGAAAAAAATTCAAAAGTTTGTTGACAAAGAATGTTTCATTTAGTAATATATACGAGTCGCCGAAAGACAGGAACAAAACACTGAGGATTGGTGATAGACGGGGTCTTAGCTCAGCTGGGAGAGCATCTGCCTTACAAGCAGGGGGTCACAGGTTCGAGCCCTGTAGGCCCCACGTCTTCGGTCTGGACTGCGCTTTATGCGCGGCCTGGGTCGGAAATCAAATATGGCGAGATAGCTCAGTTGGCTAGAGCACGCGGTTCATACCCGCGGTGTCGAGGGTTCAAGTCCCCCTCTCGCTATTATAAAGGGCTCAGAAAGACGTTGATGATTTCAACGTCTTTTTTTCATTTATCGCAAAGCCTTCGAGATGAAAGTTATCGATTAGAGGCAAAGGTAGGCTCGCAGGTGAGTAGGATGCTATTGCTTCTTACCTACAACATATTTGCAGGCGCAATTGAGCAGTAGGTCAAGTAGGTCAATATCGGTTTTTCAATATCGGTTTTTTATCACAGAAAATGCTTGACTTCATCCTGGAAATATTATATTATATGCGAGTCGCCAAAAGCGAGTATGCAGAGGTATCGAAGTGGTCATAACGAGGCGGTCTTGAAAACCGTTTGTCCGCAAGGGCACGTGGGTTCGAACCCCACCCTCTGCGTTAGGAACTTGTGCTTATCACAAGTTCCTTTTTTGTTGCTTATTTTTATTTTATATATGCCGATATCTATGGTGTGGGTCATAACCTGTTATAAAATAATTACAGGTATAATTTTAGCATTATGATTTGATCTGATTATCTTTATTATCCTCAATCTAAAGACCAAAGATAGTAAAGCAGGCAATACTGTATCAGCTTGAAACAATCAATCACATATAGTGCTGACTGTTGGGGATGTGTAGGTATGATAGCAGATAATACATTTAATGACTTTAATATCTCAAAAGATATAACCTTTAGTGATCTTGAGATCCTTCCAGGAGGATTTTTTATTTATAAGGCAGATGACGATCAGGAGCGTCTGGTTTACGCAAACAGTGTCATCCTTGACATATTTGATTGCGCAGATGAAAAGGAGTTCCTTACTCTTACTGGAGGAACTTTTAAAGGCATGGTATATCCAGATGACTATCCTATGGTAGTAGAGAGTGTACGCATGCAGATTCAGTCCTCGTCTACAAATTGTTATCTGGTAAATTATCGTATCCGGTCCAAAACAGGAGCCATAAAACACATTGAGAACTATGGACGATATTATGTCCATCCAGAAAAAGGTCCACTCTTATATGTGTTCATTTCAACAACCCAAAGTCGTATTGATTCATTAACAGGTCTCGCCAAAAGACGTTATTTCCTTGAGCTTGCAGAGTCAGGGGCTATCAAGTTGCTGTCTCAGTCAAAAACACCTGCCATAGTAGCATTCGATCTCATAGGCATGAAAAATTTCAACTCCCTAAACGGTATGGACGAGGGAGATCAATTGCTGATTGCTTTTTCGTTATTGATATCTAAATATTTTGGTCAGGAAAGATGCTCGAGATTTGGTGAGGATCACTTTTATGCTTACACAAGTACGGAAAACCTGGATACTACTTTAGATAAGATCATAAGTGAACTACCGCATATCAATAATGGCAAGTATTTGCCTGTAAGGATAGGAGTAGCTGTTTATGATCCTGATGCAAATATAGAAATAGGATTTGACAGAGCAAAAGCCGCATCAGATACCATAGATTCCTCTGTGGAGTCTATGTATGTATGGTATAGCGAAAGTATAGAGCGCAGTCAGTCCCGCAAAAATTATATTTTAACAAATATTGATAGAGCCATTTCCGAAGGATGGATAGAGCCATATTACCAACCAATTGTAAGAACATTCACTGAAAATCTTTGTGGATTTGAGGCATTAGCCAGATGGATAGATCCTGTGAAAGGACTGATATCCCCTGGGGATTTCATCCCTATACTGGAAAAAGGCGGTATGTCATACAAACTTGATATGTATATCGCCAAAAGAGCTGTAAGCTCGCAACAGCAGCGACTTCGTATGAATCAACCTGTTGTGCCTGTATCAATAAACATTTCCAGATCAGATTTTGAGTACTGTGATCCTGTTGATATTATTGCCTCAACCTGTGACTCCATGAGGGTAAGACGTAATCTCATTGCCATAGAAATTACCGAAACAGCCATTATGTCAGATAATGGTGTTATACGTGATGCAATAAAAAGATTTCACGAGTCAGGATTTGAAGTATACATGGATGATTTTGGAAGTGGATATTCATCACTAAATATACTAAAAGACTTTGAATTTGACGAAATAAAGATAGATATGGGTTTCCTAAAGGACTTTAACGAAAAGTCTAAAACCATCGTTTCCATGGCAGTCAAAATGGCCAAAAATTTAGGCATTCACACTCTGGCTGAGGGTGTAGAAACTAAAGAGCATCTGGACTTCCTCAAGTCTATAGGATGCGAACGCATACAGGGTTACTATTATGGAAAACCTATGCCACTTATCAGTTTAAAAGATTATCTAAACAACAAGACTGTAACTCTGGAAACTCGAGAGATTTATTCTTTATATCAAAAAGCCGGGCTTATTGATGTGGACATGGCCGGTTCTTTTGCATTGGTTTTTTATGATAAGAAAAATTTTGAAATTATATATAGTAACGAAGAATATTTAAAAGAGCTCCATAATATCGGCGATAGCCAAAAACCTAATTTCTCACTTGATCTAAATTCAGGTACAAATACTTTAGGCCAAAAATTTAGAAATCTTGCTGATAAGGCTATAAAAAGTGATAAATCCGAATTTACTACCTTTGTATATGAGGGAGAGTATTTTCATTTAATATTTACTCCTGTTGCAAAGTCAAGAGAGGGCGTTATCCTTTCGGCCGTATTGGATAGCAGCATATATAAAAAGCTGGATGTTATAGATAAGGTAGATAAGGATATACGTAATCTTATTTCTATTTATGAATGTGTATATTTCATAGATATTGCAAAAAACGAAGGAAACATTATAGTCAGCAATATCGATGGTGAAAATGAAGGCGACACTTTTGATACCAACAGATTTTTCAGTACCTTATTTGATAAACTACATGTATATTACAAAGAAAAAGAAATATGGCAGACATATGTCAATAAAAAGAAGATAATTGATAAACTTAAAAAATCAAAAAAGGGCTATTTCTCAAATTATTTTCTTGCACAAAAAGATGATGGAAATTATTTATGGATGGAGATGCTCATCCTTTCAATAAACGAATCCAATAATAAGAGGATATTAATGGGAATCAAGCCATCGCCAGTAAATGAACTTTCGTCAGAAAATAAAGTCGATTTTATAAAAAGAATACTGGATTATGGTTACCTGAAATTAAATAATAGTGAAACTTTAGAGAGTGAGATTATGTCCTCTTTGATCGATACGGGTAATCTCAAGTTCTTTTGGAAGGATAAAAACAGGAGATTTTTGGGCGCAAGTAAAGCCTTTTATGATTACTACGATTTTAAATCAAGTGATGAGTTTGTGGGCAAAACAGACGAGGAGATCGGTTGGCATCTTAATGATGAGCCATTCAAACAGGATGAAGAAAATGTCCTCAAGGGCAAGATCATTAGTAATGCTACTACTATAAATGTTGTAGATGGTGTCTCTCATAGAATTGTTGCCTCAAAAGTGCCGATTTACAAAGATAATGAGATAGTCGGAATATTTGGTTATCTTGTAGATGCAGATGAGGATATCTTTAGAGACACTGACCAAAGGGATAAGAGAAATATAGATCCTGTTACAGGTCTTATGAACTCCCAGGGTATGGTAATTACATTAAATGAACTAGGCAATAATTTCCACACTAATGGCGAAAACTATTTCTATGTATGTATCGATATAATCGGATACGACGAAATACTTGAGGATTACGGAAATACTGTTGCACTGGAACTATTGTGCAAAATCGCAAAAGTACTAAGAAACTCTTTTGATGAACGTGTTGCAATATCAAGAAATGATGGTGCGAGATTTGGCATATGCACAAGAGGTATGCCTGTTGACACTATTTATGAAGCAACTAAAAAATGTGTTGCGGAGATCAATAATATAGATGAGATAGATAGAAGAAGCTGCAGAATCTCTGCAAATTATGGAATTGCTTCCGGAGCAGAGCTAAAAGACTTCCAGGATATCATAGAACTGGCTCATGAAAAAATGGATACAAAATCAACTTATAATGAGGAAAAATGTGACTATGAGATACAGCCAAATGTTTATTTAGATATTCCTATTGCAGGAGTCATTGTACGTCCTCTTATGGAAAAGGATATTAAAACTCCTAAGGACATGATATTCTGTTTTGTTAATAAAGCGTACTGCAATATGACGGGCAAACGACGTGAAGAGCTCATTGGCAAAGGCTATCTGGAGACATTCCCAGAGACAGATAAAAAATGGATCAGCATGGCTTACAGAGCAGTGAAAGGAGCGTATGTTCATGACAAGCTATATGACGGAGCAACTCATCATTGGCTTCAGTTCACTGCCTCTCCAACAGAACATCCTGGAGCATGTTTCATAATATGTGATGTATTATAATAAGCCACAATAACATGATTTATATATGTAATAATTTATATGATCATGTCCACCACTTAAACCGGGCCATTATTGGTCCGGTTTTATAATATATTTAAGTACTTTTACAAAATAATAAATAGATTTTATATTTGTAGAATAAATATAATTAATAGTTGAATAAATAAAGATTAATGGTATAATCAATAACGTTTTTGAAAAAAAACAATAATGATGTGTGTATTTAAGGAGAGTAAAGAATAATGACAAGACTGTTGTACAAGGGTGCAAGCTTTGCCAATGGACTTACAAACGGTAAGACCTACGAAGTCGAGGACATGAATCAATTTTGCGTATCTGTCGTTGATGACAGCGGAAAACAGCATTTTTACAGCAAGGTTAATCCATGCAAGTTTGGCAGCATCGGTATGAAGGGGTATTGGGCTGAAACAGCAAAGTAATTTATCATTTTAAGTTGATCATTATTAGGATTACTTCACGGAAGTTACGTTATCGATTACGTTAGTATGAGATAAAGTAACTTCTTTTTTCTTTCCGTTTCATCTTAATATATTATCTGTTATGATATATCTATAAAAGATTCTTGTTGACTACAGGATGATGATATAGTGTTTGTTTGACCAAAGGAGGTCAATATATGGATGAAGCGAGAGAAATTCTTGGATGGGTCTCACCGGATGGCACATTTACACCTTATGATTGGGGTGAGCATACGACTGGAGCCGTAGAGATAATACAGCAAAAAGGCTGGTACCATGAGTTCTGCGAGAGACATTGTTCTAACGAAAGGGATTTTTTATGTGACAAGGGTTATTGTTTGCTTCATAATCCCGGAAGGCAAAATGTATCTGCAACCCACATACGCCCGCTGACGTCACGTCAGAGAAACTTCCTATATGATTATTTTATAAAGTTGGGAGACCACAAAAAGGCCAATCACATCTTAGTTAATGAGTTCTAATACAAATTGATATTTAGATCAAAAGCCGATTCATGCGATACTGATATATGAATCGGTTTTTTTATTTTTATGAATAATTTTATGAATATAAAATAAACTTTTATTTGTAATCATTGATAATTAAAAACCATAGTGTTAAAATGCCTCCATTGTAAGCGTTTAAACATTTTTCTATTTTTCCTATTGAGGGGTCATTAGAGGACAAGTATGAATCAGCTTAAAGATTTTTTAGCAAAGTATAGACATTCATGGATACTATCCTATGCATTTATATATATTACATGGTTCAGTTATCTTGAAAAGGAAATCAACACAAAGGTCAGCTATCATATAGTACATACTGCTCTTGATGATGATATTCCATTTTGCGAGTATTTTATAGTTCCTTATTTATTATGGTTTTTATATATTGCAGTCAGTGTCCTGTACTTCTTATTTACCAATAAGGATGATTACTACAGACTCTGCGCTTTCCTTTTCAGTGGGATGACTTTAAGTCTTATCATATGCTCATTCTACCCAAACGGAACTAATTTCAGGCCTGCAGTTGATGCATCCAAAAATATATTTTCAGCTATAGTTGCATGGTTATATAAAACAGATACCTGCACCAACGTATTTCCGAGTATTCACTGCTACAATTCTATTGCAGTGGCCATAGCCATTTTAAAATCTGACGATATTGCAAGGCATAAGCATTCACGTCTTATCAGAAACAGTTCTACTATACTTGCTATCCTTATATGCATGAGTACATTATTTTTAAAGCAGCATAGTGTCCTTGACGTTTGTGGAGCTATAATCATGGCTACAATTATTTATGGATTTGTTTACGGATATCCTGTATTTACTCAGGCACCACAAACAAGCAGATTACAGCAGCAACGTGAGCGATATTGATATATTAAAGACAAGACGTGTGGCGGAAGGATTTATTTATGACATATCTTAGAAATGCCTGGGGTCATTTCAAAACAATTAACAGACATAAATGGGAGGTTATGAAAAACTGCTTCCGGATAGGCCTTTACAAGCAGGGATTATTGCATGATCTGTCCAAGTACTCCTGGACAGAGTTTAAAACTGGTGTTAAATACTACCAGGGTAATCGTAGTCCAAATACAGCAGAGCGCCTGGAAACCGGTGTGTCTATGGCGTGGCTCCACCATAAGGGTCGGAATAAACACCATTTTGAGTACTGGTGTGACTATGATATTGAGAAAAAGGGCTTTATGATAGGTTGTCGCATGCCATACAGATACGTAGCCGAGATGTTTTGTGACAGAGTAGCAGCCTCCAAGGTTTATAAAGGTGCAGATTATGATGATGGATGTCCATGGGAGTATTTTCTACCCACCAAAGATTCTATATTACTGGAGGCCCATACTCGTAAAGAGCTGTCAGACCTTCTTTGGATGTTGAAAACAGAAGGAGAGGATAAGACCTTTGCTTTTTTAAAAAAAGAGGTTAGGAGACGCAGAAAGAATAAAGATAATTTCTGATCTGAAAAGAATAGCGAAATACAAAGCCCGGCTCTAATGAACCGGGCTTTGTAAAAAAGAAAAAGCCGGGTCAAACGACTCGGCTTTCATCATGCGTGCGACAGGATTCGAACCCACGACCTTCTGGTCCGTAGCCAGACGCTCTATCCAACTGAGCTACGCACGCATCTATTGTCCCTAAGGACGCATGTAATAATAACTAATTAATAAGCGAAAGTCAAGTGCAAAATCAGATTTTATCATTAACAAGATCATCAAGTGTATATCTGTTAACAACATTATAAATAGCATCATCTATCTGCTTATATAATGGAAAAGAAGGGCAACTAGCGGACTTGGAACAAACGTTACTGCCACTTACACACTCAACAGGTGCCAAAGTGCCCTCTGCAGCATCCAGAATATCGCCAACCTTAATATCATCTATAGGCCTTGTAAACAAGTAGCCTCCCTTGGCACCTCTGATGGATTTTAAAAATCCTCCCTTGACCATAAGTGAAATTATCTGCTCAAGATACTTAAGTGAAATACCCTGTCTTTCAGATATCTCTTTTATACTCACCGGGGTGACACCATCGTAATGCTGTGCAATATCTATTAAAGTAGAAAGAGCGTATCGCCCTTTAGTTGAAATCATCATATATAATAATTACCTCCAAAAAATTGTAAAACAATTATAGCTTACACTTATGGCTAATCCTACCACATTACTAGAGATTATTCAAGGCGACAGAATGAGTTGTTCAACAGTAAAAACAAAATTGATAAAACTTATTGTTTTTAAAGAGAAACATGCGAAATTAAAGGTTTTAGATATTGACTAATTATTATCAACATAATATACTTTCGATGCTTGAATAAATGAGTATGCTGTATACATATGATGCTTTATGTGTTGCATACGCAACATATTTATTCCTGCATTCACATATTATTAAAGTATCAGATATGGAGGAGCCCAAAGGTACTGGACAGCCAGAGGGAAAAAGGGTCTGATGCTTTATAGATAAGTCAATGGTTTAATTGGAGGAAAAGACATGAGAGAGGAATGGAGAGGCTTTAATGCCGGACATTGGACAAGCGACGTAAATGTACGTTCATTCATTCAGAACAACTACACACCTTATGATGGTGATGCTAGCTTCCTGCAGGGACCTACAGATGCTACTAAGGAGCTCTGGGATGAGGTTCAGGGATTACAGAAAGAGGAGAGAGCTAAAGGCGGAGTTCTTGATATGGAGACAAAGATTGTTTCTGGTATCACAGCTTACGACGCAGCTTACATCAAGGCTGATTCAAAGGACAAAGAAAAGGTTGTAGGTCTTCAGACAGATAAGCCTCTTAAGAGAGCATTCATGCCATACGGTGGTATCAAGATGGCAGAGCAGGCTTGTACAACATATGGTTATACACCAGATCCACTGCTTCACAAGATCTTCACTGAGTATCACAAGACTCACAATCAGGGTGTATTTGATGCTTACACACCAGAGATGAAGAAGGTTCGTCATGCTCACATCCTCACAGGTCTTCCAGATACATACGGCCGTGGACGTATCGTAGGCGACTACAGAAGAGTAGCTCTTTACGGTATTGACTACCTCATCGAGGAAAAGAAAAAGGATTTCGATAACTGCGGCGATGGCACTATGACAGATGATATCGTTCGTAAGAGAGAGGAAATTGCTGATCAGATGAGAGCTCTCCGTCAGATGAAGGAGATGGCTGCATCTTATGGCTTCGACATTTCTGCTCCTGCTAAAAATGCAAGAGAGGCTGTACAGTGGCTCTATTTCGGTTACCTTTCAGCAATCAAGACACAGAACGGTGCTGCAATGTCTGTAGGTCGTGTATCTACATTCCTTGATATTTATATTAACAGAGACCTTAATGAGGGTACTCTTACAGAGCAGGAAGCTCAGGAGCTCATCGATCACTTCGTTATGAAGCTTCGTATGGTTAAGTTCGCTAGAATTCCTTCATACAACCAGCTCTTCTCTGGTGACCCTGTTTGGGCTACACTTGAGGTTGCAGGTATGGGTCAGGATGGTCGTTCAATGGTTACAAAGAACGATTATCGTTTCCTTCACACACTTGAGAACATGGGACCAGCTCCAGAGCCAAACCTTACAGTTCTTTACACAAAGAGACTTCCTGAGACATTCAAGAAGTATGCAGCCAAGATTTCAGTTACAACATCTTCAATCCAGTATGAGAACGATGATGTTATGAGACCAGTTTGGGGCGATGATTACTCAATCTGCTGTTGTGTATCTGCAACACAGACAGGTAAGGAGATGCAGTTCTTTGGAGCTCGTGCAAACCTTGCAAAGTGTCTTCTTTACGCTATCAACGGCGGTGTTGATGAGAAGTTAAAGGAGCAGATCGGACCTGAGTACAAGCCTATTACATCAGAGTACCTTGACTATGATGAGGTTTGCCATAAGTATGACCAGATGATGGATTGGCTCGCTGGCGTTTATGTAAACGTTCTTAACCTTATTCAGTACATGCATGACAAATACTTCTATGAGGCAGCTGAGATGGCTCTTATCGATACAGATGTACGTCGTACATTTGCTACTGGTATTGCTGGTTTCTCACATGTAGTTGATTCCCTTTCTGCTATCAAGTATGCAAAGGTTAAGACTGTTCGTGATGAGGATGGTCTTGTAGTAGATTATGAGGTAGAGGGTGATTTCCCTAAGTATGGTAACGATGATGATCGTGCTGATGAGATCGCTGTAGATCTTCTTAAGACATTCCTTAACAAGATCAAGAAGCATCACACATACAGAGATTCTGAGCCTACAACATCTATCCTTACAATTACTTCAAACGTAGTATATGGTAAGGCTACAGGTGCTATGCCAGACGGACGTAAGGCCGGCGCTCCACTTTCACCAGGAGCAAACCCAAGCTACGGTGCTGAGACATCAGGACTTCTTGCATCTCTTAACTCAGTAGCTAAGCTTCCATATGAGTATGCACTTGATGGTATTTCAAATACTCAGACAATCAACCCGGCAGCACTCGGCCACAGCGTGGACGAGCAGTCTACAACTCTTGTAAGAGTTATGGATGGTTACTTTGCTAAGGGTGCACACCATGTAAACGTAAACGTATTTGGTGTTGAGAAGCTTAAGGATGCTATGGAGCACCCAGAGAAACCAGAGTACGCTAACTTCACAATCCGTGTATCTGGTTACGCTGTTAAGTTCATTGACCTTACAAGAGAGCAGCAGCTTGATGTAATCTCAAGAACAGAGCACAAGGCTCTTTAATTTAAAGAGTGTTTCAGATAGATTTATGATCTACACATTATGATGATTTAATATCATTATCAGATTAGTCTGATATGACAATAAGCCGCCGCTTTCTTATTGGGAGTGACGGCTTATGCTGACTTTAGGAGTTATTTATTTAGATACATTGTCACTGCGATGGAACGCACAAGTATAAACAGGATTTTTACAGGAGGATTAATTATGGCTGATGCAATCAAGGGAGCTATCCACAGTATTGAAACATTTGGATCAGTAGACGGACCAGGAGTCAGATATATAGTATTTCTTAAGGGCTGCAATATGCGTTGTCGCTACTGTCATAATCCTGATACCTGGGATTTTCACAGCGATGATATGCGTACAGCTGATGAAATCCTTGAAAATGCTGTAAGATATCGTGAGTATTGGGGCACCGAGGGTGGTATCACAGTAAGTGGCGGTGATCCTCTTGTACAGATTGATTTTGTAATTGATCTTTTTGAAAAAGCTAAAGCAATGGGTATTTCAACATGTCTCGATACATCAGCTCAACCTTTTACAAGAGAGGAGCCATTCTTTAGTAAATTTAACAGACTCATTAAGGTAACTGATACTGTACTTTTTGATATCAAAGAAATTGATGATGAGAAGCACAAAAAACTTACAGGTCAAACCAACAAAAACATACTTGATTGCTGCACTTATTTAAGCGAGCAGGGTGTAGATATGTGGATAAGACATGTACTCGTACCTGGTCTCACAGACTCTGATGAGGAGCTGATTGCTACCAAAAAATTCATAGATACATTAAAGACTGTAAAAAAAGTAGAGATATTACCATACCACAGTCTTGGTATATTTAAGTATGAGAAATTAGGCATTAAATATACTCTTAGTGATGTACCTACACCAGATCCTGAGCTTGTTAAACATGCCGAGGAGTTACTTGGTATTAGATGATGTGATATAGCTTTTTCAGCTTTACAAATTGATATTTATAAATACCGGAGCAATTTTGATATGATTCAAATCTTGCACCGGTTTTTTTGTACCCAGATAAGCCTCTTAAGCAAAAACTATATAAAAGAGGTATTTTGTAACATATTAAAATTATAATTCCCTTGTGTTAAAATAATACTATCTTGAGTAATAAACATATTGAGCGGAGGATTATATATGTTATTTAATAATAATGTTTGGGTCGGTCTTGACAAAGACACTAATGAAAAAATATCCATACTGCCAAACATGGCCAATCGTCATGGATTAATTGCAGGTGCTACCGGTACCGGAAAGACCATCACTCTAAAAATAATGGCTGAGACATTTAGTGACCTTGGTGTCCCTGTGTTTCTGTCTGATGTTAAGGGTGACCTGGCAGGTATGATCAAACCAGGTATTGACAGTGCAGATATGCAGGAACGTATAAAGAGTTTCGGTTTAGACGACGCAGGCTTTACTTATCAGGCTTATCCTACACAGTTTTGGGATATTAACGGAAGTAAGGGCTTGTCTTTACGTACTACCGTCAGCGAGTTTGGTCCTACATTATTAGCTCGTTTATTAGGTCTATCTGAATTACAGTCAAACATCCTTACCATTATATTTAGGATTGCAGATGAGGAGGATCTTTTACTTCTGGATACCAAGGATCTGAGATCCATGGTTCAATATGTTACTCAAAATAACAAGAGGTACAGCGCTCAATATGGAAATATGTCTACTGCTTCTCTAAATGCTATTCTTAGATCTATTGTAGCCTTAGAGACAGCCGGCGCAGACAAGTTCTTTGGAGAACCAGCTATTGATATACATGATTTCTTTAAGCAGGATAGTGCAGGAAAGGGTATGATCAATATACTTGACGCAGAAAGCACTATAGAAAATCCTATGATTTATTCAACATTTATGCTTTACATGCTGTCAGAGCTTTTTGAGCAGATGCCGGAAGTAGGAGACCCTGATAAACCTAAGATGGTCTTTTTCTTTGATGAGGCACATCTTTTGTTCAATGGTGCTCCAAAAGCACTTATCAGTAAAATCGAGCAGGTTGTTAAGCTTATACGATCCAAGGGTATCGGTGTATATTTTATAACTCAAAATCCTAGTGATATACCTGATGCTGTACTTGCTCAGCTGGGAAACAAAGTACAGCATGCTTTACATGCATACACACCATCTGAAGAGAAAAAGATTAAAGCTGCAGCATCTTCCTTTAGAGTTAACGACAAGTTTGATACTGTTGAGGCCCTCCAAAATCTCGGCACAGGTGAAGCACTTATATCATTTTTGGATGATGACGGAAAACCTGATATTGTTCGTAATTGCCGTGTATTGCCACCACAATCAAAAATAGGGTCAATTGATGATACATCAAGACTTGTTGTGATGAATTCATCAGAGCTTGCAGGAAAATATGATGAGACTATAGACAGAGACTCTGCCTATGAGTTCTTTAAACGCCTCACTGATGAGGCAACTGCAGAGGCGGCAAGACTTGAGGCTGAAAAGCAGGCTGAAAAGGATGCATTAGCAGCAGCTAAGGAACAGGAAAAAGTCAACAAAGCCAAAATGTCAGCTGTCAAATCAGTAGGTCGTTCCACAGCTGGGACAATAGGGCGTGAGGCTGGTGGAGCCATTGGCAAAACATTCCTTGGTACTTTTGGCAAGCGTGTAGGCGGTAACATAGGAGCTGCTTTAGGACGCGGCATCCTTGACACCTTCTTTAAAACAAAATAGTCGATATCCAAATATTTCATTGTAAAAAATTTCTTATAACAAATTTCTTATAATAGCAAAGATGCACGGGTCCATGCCCGTGCATTTTAATGCAAAAAAGTAAAGCTGTCTTTTCTTTTAACAGCACTGTAAAATAATCAATACATTATATTTTAATCCTGACTTTAAGCTTATGTCATTAAAAAACCGAAGCAAATTAATGCTTCGGAAATTTATAAATACAAAATATAAAGTTGTAAATAGCCATGCAAATCCTCATCAGTCAACTACTGTATTTAACACTATAACAAAGCAATAAAAAATAGTAATAACTAAAGATGGAATAGTGGTAAACCAAGTCATAATCATCTCACCCAGATGACTCTCATTTACCAACTCAATATATATCTTTTTAGCATTGGCAATCAATGTTACAAAGACTGTGATAATGCCTCCAAATATAAGGAAAAGATACAAAAGCTCAACATAAATTACACTATTCCCAAACTCATTTAAAATAATAGCAAGTAAGTTGGTACTCATATGGATCATAACAGAGTACTGAATCCCATATGTATCTCTGGTCCAGCAAAGTACAAGACCAATAAAAAATGCGGGCAAGAACTGTATGATATTTAGATGCATAAGTGCAAACAAAAATGCAGTTATTATGATTGTAAAAATCCTGCCATGATTTCTAAAATGACTATAAAAAATACCACGATATAATGACTCCTCTATAACAGGAGCTACGATAGTTGCATAAATAATATCCCATATATCATTTAAGTTTGTATCACTGGCTGCACTGAATGAACTTTCCATCGTATATCCTAAATTTCTGAGCCAGTTAATTAATGGATCCATCGCTAAACTGCTCAGTCCCTCAATACCAAATACAAGCAATAGTAACCATATGTATTTTAGTGGACTAAATCTTTTATACTGTAAATTTACATCCTGAACTCCAATTAATAACATTACCACAATGGCTGCTAATATACTGGATATCATCATGGAAAAAAACTCATTTTTATAAATATTTGCACCACAATTTATAAGCAACGCGCCGCCTATCTGAAAAATAATCTCAAATATGAGTGTCACTATAGCAATCCTGGCAAACAATCTTTTCGTAGATTTATGCATAAATACCAACTCCATTTAAAAAGCATATATGTTATACTTTAGTCTGTTTGCGTGTAAGCAAACTTCATAAATTATGATTATACATCAGTTTATTAAATTATACTTTTAAAATTAAGGATTTTATATGAAAAAATGGTTTTTATATAATAAAAAAGCTGATTTTAAAGCTATTGCTGACAAATATAATATAGACCAGGTCACAGCAAGGATACTTAGGAATAGAGAAATAAACTCCCCTGAACAGATCAATCAATTTCTGCATGGCTCCTTGGAGGAGGATCTACATTCACCACTATATCTTCCAGATGCCATTAAGTGTATGAATCAGCTCAACAGAGCTATCATGGAAAAATCACATATACGTGTTGTAGGAGATTATGACGTAGATGGTGTCTGTGCAACATACATACTGGTTAAGGGTCTGAGACGTCTGGGTGCTGTAGTGGATTATGTACTACCAGATAGGATCAAAGATGGTTATGGGATCAATATAAATATTATAGACAAGGCCAAAGAGGACGGAGTCAAGCTCATCCTCACTTGTGATAACGGTATTGCAGCAATAGATGAGCTTAAGCATGCGAGAGATATAGGTCTTAATGTAATTGTGACTGATCATCACGATATACGCCAAAATCAGGATGAGGATTATGGATGTGAGTCAAGAGACATACTTCCTCCGGCAGGTGCGGTAGTTAATGCCAAAAGAGAGGATAGCCGTTATCCTTTCCCTGGTATTTGCGGTGCAGTAGTAGCCTGGAAGCTTATCATTCTTTTATATCAAAATCATGCAATTCCTGAGGGAGAGTATTACGATTTTCTTGAGTTCGCGGCCATTGCCACGGTTTGCGATGTAATGGATCTAAAAGATGAAAATCGCACCATCGTAAAGTTTGGATTACAGCAGATCAAGCAGACTACCAATGTAGGACTCAGAGCATTACTAGAGGTACAGGACCTGCTAATACAGGAGCATATAAGCTCTTATCATATTGGGTTTATCATTGGTCCATGTATCAATGCAGGAGGCAGACTAAAATCAGCCGAGATAGCTCTTGATCTGTTTTTAACAGATGACAGATCTGAGGCAATCGCCAAGGCAGCCAGATTAAAAGAGTTAAATGATTCACGGAAAAACATGACAGTGGCCGCCACACAAGAGGCTTTCGCACAGGTAGAGTCTCATTATATGCGATATCCTGTCTTGGTTGTCTATCTGCCTGATCTACACGAGAGTCTGGCAGGTATCGTTGCCGGCAGACTTAAGGAAAGATACTATAGACCTTCATTTGTTATCACAAAAGCAGAGGGTAACGAGCATGGCGAGCTTTTAGTCAAGGGTTCTGGTAGAAGCATTGATGGATATTCCATGTCAGAAAAACTGCAAGAGGTGAGTCCTCTCATGATCAAATGGGGTGGACATCCCCTTGCTGCAGGTTTCACCCTCCTCGAAAAAAATATAGATACTTTCAGACTGGAACTTAACAAAAGATGTGGTCTTACAAAAGAGCAGCTTGTGGATAAAATCTGGATAGATGTGCCTATGCCAATTGATTATATTTCAAATAACCTTATCCATGATTTTGAAAAGCTGGAGCCTTTTGGAAAAGGTAATGAAAAACCTTGTTTTGCCACTAAAAACCTTGAAATTTCAGACTGTAGGGTCCTTGGCAAAAATAGAAATGTTGTAAAAATGAGATTACTGTCAGAGACCGGATGCTTAATCGATGGGCTGATCTTTACAAATGGAGATGACTTTTTAAGAGAAAAAGGCCGCAATAGTAAAATAGATGTGGTTTACTATCCACAAATTAATGAATATAATGGGATTCAGAGTCTTCAGATCGTGATAGATGATTATCAGCTGAGACCTTAAATTTTTCTTTATTTTATGGAGGTAACTATGATCAAGGAAGTGATGGACTATATAAGTCAGGCTGATCCTGAGGTTGGTCAGCTGATTGCCAAAGAGTATGATCGTCAGCAAAACAATATTGAGCTTATCGCGTCTGAAAATATTGTATCCGGTGCGTCTATGCTTGCAATGGGCACAGTACTCACCAACAAATATGCTGAGGGTTATCCTGCTAAGCGTTATTACGGCGGATGTGTAAATGTTGATGATATCGAGACAATCGCTATCGAGAGAGCAAAGAAACTCTTCAATTGTGAGTATGCCAATGTTCAGCCACATTCTGGTGCACAGGCCAACATGGCAGTGACCATGGCTATCTGTGAGCATGGTGACACAATACTCGGTATGTCTCTTGACGCCGGCGGACACCTTACACATGGTTCACCAGCAAACTTCTCTGGTCAGTTCTATAATATTGTACCTTATGGTGTAGATGACAATGGATATATCGATTATGATGCCGTAAGAGAGCTTGCATTAAAGGAAAAGCCAAAGATGATTATCGCAGGTGCATCAGCATATCCTAGAGTAATCGATTTTAAAAAGTTCCGTGAGATAGCAGATGAGGTAGGTGCTGTTTTATGGGTAGATATGGCTCACATCGCCGGTCTTGTTGCAGCAGGACTCCATCCATCACCTATTCCATACGCACATGTTGTAACCACAACAACACACAAGACACTTAGAGGTCCAAGAGGCGGTCTTATCCTTTCAAGTGAGGAGATTGCCAAAAAGTATAACTTTAACAAGGCTGTATTCCCAGGATGTCAGGGCGGCCCTCTTGAGCATGTAATAGCAGGCAAGGCTGTATGTTTTGGTGAGGCTCTCAAGCCTGAGTTTAAGGCATACCAGGAGCAGATAGTAAAGAACTGTAAGGCACTTGCAGATGCAATGATAGCTCAGGGCTTTAAGCTGGTTTCAGGCGGTACAGATAACCACCTTATGCTTGTAGATCTTACCAGTATTCCAGATCTTACAGGTAAGGAGTTACAGAACAACTGCGATGAAGTTCATATCACATTAAACCGTAATGCAATTCCTAATGACCCACGTTCACCATTTGTCACTTCTGGTGTACGTATCGGTACAGCTGCTGTTACAACTCGTGGCTTCAAGGAGGCAGACATGATCCCTATTGCTGAGTGCATTTGGAAAGCTGCCACAGACTTTGATAACTCAAAGGATGAGATCAATAAAAAGGTTGCAGAGCTTGTTAAGGCTCATCCTATCTATGAGGGATAATTGCATACATTTATTATTCATCATTAACAAAGTCTATAAACCAGATTTGCATGACCACGTTTTGTATGATTAGATTTTTATAATCAGGTTTTTCATATTAAAAAAATCGCCATCCGTATGGATGGCGATTTTTTAGTTATGCTCTATTTTCACTTTTGATTTTGTTCTGAGCAACAGTAAGCATCAGCTTGATACGATTTAACTGATTAACCTCTGACGCACCTGCATCATAGTCTACAGCTATAATATTGGCCTCAGGTTTATGTCTCTTGAGCTCCTTTATAACTCCCTTACCTACAATGTGGTTTGGCAAACATCCAAATGGCTGTGCACATACAATATTGTTGACGCCCTCGCTAATGAGCTCAAGCATCTCTCCTGTAAGGAACCATCCCTCTCCAGTCTGATTACCTATAGATACATACTCTTTAGCCATCTTGGCAAGCTCACGGATATCTCCTGGTGGAGTAAATCGCTTGGACTTGGCAAACTCTTTACGAGCAGTCTTACGGAAATACTCAAGTAAATTGATAGCACAGTTACATAATGCCTTACCCTTCCATGTTGCTCCAAGATTGTCATATTTGAAATTCTGATTATAGAAGCAATATAAAAGGAAATCCATAAGGTCAGGCATAACAGCTTCTGCACCCTCTTTCTCCAGGAGATCGACGATGTGATTGTTGGCAAGAGGAGAGAACTTTACAAGTATCTCACCAACTATACCTACCTTAGGCTTTACAACACCCTTTTTAAGTGGGAGATTATCAAAATCTCTGATAATACCCTTTACATTTTTAGAGAACTGATGCATGGACGGTGTCTTTTTTGAAACAGCCTCAATGCATACCTTTAGCCACTTCTGGTGTAGAGCCTCTGCAGAACCAGGAACTGCCTCATACGGTCTAGTGGCATAAAGAGTCCTCATAAAAACATCACCATATACAATAGCCTGCATAGATCTGGTAAGCAGTGGAAGAGTGATCTTAAATCCAGGCGTTGACTCCATGCCATTAGCATTGAGCGAGATAACCGGGATCAGGGTCATACCTGCATGCTCTAGAGCTCGACGTACAAAGCCTATGTAATTGGATGCACGACATCCACCACCAGTCTGGGTCATAATTACCGCAGTGTGATCAGGGTCATACTTGCCTGAATTAAGGGCATCCATGATCTGACCGACAACAATAATAGAGGGGTAACATGCATCGTTGTTAACATATTTAAGACCCGTATCTATTGCGTTACGGTTTGTATTGTTAAGTATTACTAAATTGTACCCCGATGCACGGATAGCAGGCTCCAGCATATCAAAATGTATCGGTGACATCTGTGGGCAGAGTATAGTATAACGATCCGCCTTCATGTCCTTGGTAAACAGCTTACGGTCGTAATTTGCAGGGCGCAGGGTACGCACATAATGTTTCTCATCCCTGACTCTGATAGCCGCAATAAGAGATCTTACTCGTATACGCGCAGCTCCCAGGTTGTTGACCTCATCAATCTTTAAGACTGTGTATATTTTATCTGAGCCAGTGAGAATGTCTCTGACCTGATCAACAGTGACCGCATCCAATCCACATCCAAAGGAGTTAAGCTGTATAAGGTCAAGATCATCCCGAGTTTTGACAAACTCAGCTGCACGGTAAAGTCTTGAGTGATACATCCACTGGTCTGTAACAATAGTTGGACGCTCAACCTCTGCTAGATGAGAAATTGAATCCTCAGTAAGTACTGCAAAATCAAAGCTGTTTATAAGCTCTGGTATACCATGATTGATCTCAGGATCTACATGATATGGTCGACCGGCAAGTACTATACCGCGGTGTCCAGTCTCTTTCATCCAGTGGAGAGTCTCCTCACCCTTTTTCTCCATATCAATATGAGCCTGTTCCAGCTCAATCCAAGCCTCATGAGCAGCGGCTCTGATCTCATCCTCAGAAAAGTTCCACTCCTCAAACTGCTTTGTGATGCTGCTGACTGTCAAATCACCAACAGCGCGGATAGAATGCTCTACACCCTTTGGGTGAACAAATATGTTTACAAGCTGATCTGTACAGATCTTCTCATTTGTAAAGGCAAGGAATGGCTTCATGAACATAATGGAGTTGTCCTCGATACCCTCTACATTATTTTTGATATTTTCTGCATAAGAGGTGACCATAGGGCAATTGTAATGATTACCGGCATCCGGTGTCTCGTTACGCTCATATGGAATACATGGATAGAAAATAAACTTTTGTCCATGTCGTATGAGCCACTCTATATGGCCATGAGCTATCTTGGCCGGATAGCACTCTGACTCAGATGGTATAGTCTCTATACCAAGCTCATATATCTGTCTGGTACTTGCAGGAGAGAGCACAGTACGGAACTTAAGCTCTCTAAAGAATGTAGCCCAGAAAGGATAATTTTCATACATGTTGAGGACTCTAGGTATACCAACCTCTCCACGAGTTGCAATGTCAAGTGGAAGAGGCTCATAATCAAACATCCTCTTAAGCTTATATGCGTATAGATTAGGAACATCACGCTTTATCTTTGTCTTACCCAGTCCACGCTCACATCTGTTGCCGGAAATAAAATTACGTCCTGCGCCAAATTGATTGATAGTAAGGACACAGTGGTTGTTACAACCCTGGCAACGTGTCATCTTAGTTGTGTATTTCAGGTTGATGATATCATCAATAGGCAGCATAGTAGACTGAACACGACCATACGTAGTCTGAGGTACCTTTATCTCCTCAGTAGGCTTCATGTGCTTTATCTTATCATTGGCCATATGATATCTCTCACGCGCGATAAGTGCAGCACCAAAAGCACCCATAATACCTGCAATATCAGGACGTACTACATGTGCACCCAGTAAATTTTCAAAAGCGCGGAGTACTGCATCATTGTAGAATGTTCCTCCCTGAACAACTATGTGCTTACCCAGATCCTTGGCATCTGTCACCTTAATAACCTTGAAAAGAGCATTTTTGATGACAGAATAAGCGAGGCCCGCAGAAATATCAGCTACAGTAGCACCTTCCTTCTGAGCCTGCTTAACGTTAGAGTTCATAAACACTGTACATCTTGAACCAAGATCAGTAGGATTTTCTGCATAAAGGGCCTCATGAGCAAAATCAATGACAGAGTAATCCAATGACTTGGCGAATGTCTCAAGGAATGAACCACAGCCACTTGAGCATGCCTCATTGAGCTGAACAGAGTCTACAGTGCCATCCTTAATACGGATACACTTCATATCCTGACCGCCGATATCAAGTATACAATCTACCTCTGGCTCAAAAAATGATGCTGCATAATAGTGAGAAATAGTCTCAACCTCTCCCTCATCAAGCTGGAATGCAGATTTAAGTAAAGCCTCTCCATAACCTGTGGAACAAGCATAGGCAATGCGTGCGTCCTTAGGAAGAAGCTTACGTATCTCCTCCATGGACTTTATTGCTGTTGCAATAGGAGATCCGTTGTTATTGTTGTAGAACTTGTAAAGCAGCTCACCATCCTCTGAAACAAGTGCGAGCTTTGTTGTTGTGGAACCTGCATCAATACCAAGGAAAACATTGCCATGATATGTGGACAGATCCGCAGTCTTTACTTTATCTCTATCGTGTCTCTCAGTAAAAGCTCTGTACTCATCCTCATCCTTAAACAGAGGCTCCATCCTCTTTATCTCTGCATCCATTTTGATACCATTACGAAGCAGATTTATAAGCTTTGTAATAGAAGATAAGTGTGCATCCTCAGGGCAGTTAAGACATGAACCAATAGCTGCGAACAGATGACTGTTCTCTGGCTCAATGATCTCATCTCCCTGTAGATTGAGCGTACGTATAAAGGCCTTACGAAGCTCAGGCATAAAGTGCAGAGGACCACCCAAAAATGCCACATGACCTCTGATAGGCTTGCCCTGAGCAAGGCCTGAAATAGTCTGATTAACTACAGCCTGAAAAATTGATGCAGCAAGATCCTCACGGGCAGCACCCTCATTGATAAGAGGCTGTATATCTGTTTTTGCAAAAACTCCGCATCTCGCTGCAATAGGATATATCATCTGATAATCCCTGGCGAGGATATTGAGCCCTGCAGCATCTGTATGGAGCAGTGATGCCATCTGATCGATAAAAGATCCAGTACCACCGGCACATATGCCATTCATACGCTGATCTATACCACCCTTAAAATATATGATCTTGGCATCCTCTCCACCAAGCTCAATAGCCACATCTGTATCAGGACGATAATTCTTTAATGCTGTAGCTACAGCTACTACCTCCTGACAGAAAAACACGTCCATGTGCGTACTTAATGTAAGTCCGCCTGAACCTGTAATAACTGTTGATAAAATGATCTCACCAAGCTGTTGCTTTGCATCATCCAGGATATCAGCAAGTGTCCCCTGAATATCTGCATGATGTCTGCGATAATCAGAAAACAGAAGAGTGCCCTTATCATCGATGATAGCAATCTTAACTGTGGTAGAACCAATATCAATTCCAAGTCTGTATTGTTGCATAAAAAATAAACCCCATCTTTATATAAGTTTGCCAGTACAAAAGACGAGTTCATATCATAATATAATTACTTCCTATATTATAAGGGTATGAACCAAGATGCTATATTAACATTTAGTTGCGCGCGATACAACTGTCATAATATAAAACTTTTGTTAATTAAATAGAGTTATAAATATAATTTTTTTTATTTCCTCAGACTATGAATGGTATTAAATATAATAAAAATGACGATAAATATAAAGAGTGAGGCAATTTTGTGATCAAAAAGCTTTGTATACATTTTAAATTAATCAAAATCGGCTTATATGTATTTTTTAAAGCACATTTCGCCTTGAAAAACAGAGAAACTCCATATATACTTTATGAAAATTTTTTATAAGGGACAATATGTTCTTTTTATGAAAAATGTTAAACTAGCATTGAGGTTCACGCCTTGATCAATAGAAAATACCGTAACATTAGACAGAAGGTGTTTTCACATATTTAAAATAAGGAGAGAGAAATTGACATTATATCAAAAACTAGAAAGAAAACTCGGACGATATGCCATACCAAATCTTATGAAATATATATGCGTCATATATATAGTCGGCTATCTTATCCAAATATTCAATCCTTTGCTTTATTATTACTATCTGGATCTTGATCCAGAGGCCATACTTCATGGTCATATATGGCGTATTATAACTTTTCTTTTCTTCCCACCATCCACAAGTTTGATATGGATGATGATCGCTGTATTTGTGTATTATAGCCTGGGCACTACCCTTGAGACAGTATGGGGCACATTTAAGTATAATTTCTTTTATTTTACCGGTGTCCTGATGCTTGTTGTGGCATCACTGCTTATCTATATCGTAACAGGATATCCACTACAGCTATATCCAACATATATGTCTTTCAGCATATTCCTGGCCTACGCTCTTACATTTCCGGAGGCTACATTCCTGCTGTACTTTATCATACCTATTAAGGCTAAATGGCTTGCAACAGCAGAGGTTGTGCTGTATATATTTGTATTCCTTACAAGTCCGGACCCAGGGACAAAGGTAGCTATATTATTATCACTTTTAAATGTGGCATTGTTTTTCTTTCTTACAAACCAGAGACCAAAGAATCGCAATGTTTTCCATATTAACGATTTCAGATAATTAGTACATAAGAACACATGAAATTTTTACAGGAGGTTTTTTAATGAGAAAAACTAAAATTGTATGTACACTTGGACCAAATGAAAATGACTATACTATATTAAGAAAGCTTGCTGATACCATGGATGTTGCTCGTTTCAACTTCTCCCATGGCAGTCATCAGGAGCACCTTGACAGACTTGCACTCCTCAAGGAGGCCCGTAAGGACAGCGGTCGTGAGATTGCATCCCTTCTCGATACAAAGGGACCTGAGATCCGTACAGGTGAGCTCCAGGATCATAAAAAAGTATCTCTTGAGACTGGAAACAAGATCACTCTTACTACTACTGAGTGCATCGGCACCAAGGACAGAGTCTATATCAACTACGACGGCCTCAATGAAGACGTAAAAGAGGGCAGTGTCATCCTTATCGATGATGGCCTTATCGGATTAAAGGTTTTATCTGTTGATGGACCAGACATTAACTGTGAGGTAACAAACGGTGGAGAGCTTGGCGAGAAAAAGGGCGTAAATGTGCCTAATGTAAGCATTCGCCTCCCAGGTATCACAGAAAAGGACATTGATGATATCAAGTTTGGTATTGAGGTTGGATTTGATTTTGTCGCTGCATCTTTTGTACGTAATGCAGAAACTATCCGTGAGATCCGTGAGCTTATTGACAGCGCCGGCTCAAACATGAAGATCATTGCCAAGATAGAGTCTCAGGAGGGTCTTGATAATCTTGATGCTATTATTGAGGCAGCCGACGGTATTATGGTTGCCCGTGGTGACCTTGGTGTTGAAATCGAGGCCAAGCGCCTCCCACAGCTCCAGAAGGAGATGATCAACAAGGCCAACTTTGCAGGCAAGATCGTTATCACAGCTACACAGATGCTTGATTCCATGATCCGTAATCCACGTCCTACAAGAGCCGAGGTTACTGACGTTGCCAATGCTGTATATAACGGCACAGATGCAGTTATGCTCTCAGGTGAGACAGCTGCCGGCAAGTACCCTGTAGAGGCTCTCGAGATGATGGCATCAATAGTAGAGTACACAGAGCAGTTCCTTGACTACAATATGTACAAGAAGCGTAGAGTTGACAACAATACTTATGCCAATATCTCTAATGCAGTATGTGCGGCCTCTGTAACAACTGCCTCAGAGCTCCAGGCCAAGGCTCTTGTTGTACCTACATTATCAGGTAATACTGCAAGACTTATTTCAAAGTATCGTCCTGCTACACATATTTATGCTTTATCACCTAGCCAGGCTTCGGTCCGCCAGATGATGCTTCTCTGGGGTGTAACTCCTATCTGGGCAAGAAGATCTGACACTACGGATGAGCTTTTTGAAAATTCCATGGAGGAGCTCCGTTCACGTGGCGTAGTTGAAAAGGGAGATATCTGTGTAATAACAGCCGGTATCCTTTCCAGACTTACACGTAACCAGCCTGTAACTCCTACAAATATTATGAGAGTAATGGGAGCCTAAACTAAAAATTATTTCTCAAGCTTGCTGTTATGCATTATTATTGTCACAATGGCGAGGAATCTGACCTCACAAATTAATATTTGTGGGGTCTTATTTTAAGCAGTTTCTAATTTATATAATCCGTACAGTTTTCGTACAGATCAAATATAAAGGCTAAATCCAAATAACTGAGGAGAAGATTATGAAAACACCATACACTACACTAGAGCAAGTTAAAGCAATCAACGAGACATATCCTACTCCATTTTATCTTTACGATGAAAAAGGTATCCGTGAGAATGCCCGCAAAGTGCAGCAGGCTTTCGGATGGAATAAGGGATTTAAAGAGTATTTTGCTGTAAAAGCATGCCCTAACCCATCTATCCTTAAGATATTAAAGGAGGAGGGCTGTGGTACAGACTGTAGTTCTCTTACGGAGCTTCAGATGTCTGATGCATGTGGATTTTCCGGACATGATATTATGTTTTCATCAAATGAAACTCCTCTCCATGAGTATACATTTGCAGACAAGCTTGGCGGCATCATCAACCTTGATGATTTCACAAACATTGAGGAGTTGTTGGATACTTTAGGATATCTCCCAGAGACCATGAGTCTCCGTTATAACCCAGGTGGATATTTTAAGATTTCAAATACCATCATGGACAATCCACAGGATGCCAAGTATGGTATGACTACAGATCAGATCATCGAGGGCTATCGCATATTAAAGGACAAGGGTGTAAAGCGTTTTGGTATGCACGCATTCCTTGCATCCAACACTGTAACTAACGATTATTACCCAACTCTTTCAAAGCAGCTTTTTGAGCTTGCTGTAAGGATCAAAAAGGAGGCTGGAGTTTCTCTTAACTTCATCAACCTTTCAGGTGGCGTAGGCATTCCATATAAGCCAGATCAGACCGGCAATGATATCCTTGAGATCGGCGCAGGTGTACACAAGGTATTTGATGAGGTATTAGTGCCAAATGGTCTTGGAGATATCAGCATTTACACTGAGATGGGCCGTTTTATGACAGGTCCTTACGGTGCTCTTATCACAAAAGTCATACACTTTAAGCACACCTACAAGGAGTATGCAGGTGTTGATGCATGTGCTGTAAACCTCATGAGACCTGCTATGTATGGTGCATATCATCATATTACAGTTCTCGGTAAGGAGGATGCTCCTGCAACCCACACATATGATGTTGTAGGTTCTCTCTGTGAGAATAATGACAAATTTGCCATAGACCGTGAGTTGCCTGAGCTCGAAAAGGGTGATTACCTCTTTATTCATGATGCAGGAGCACATGGCTTTGCAATGGGCTACAACTACAATGGTAAGCTCTGGTCCAGCGAGCTGCTCCTCAAGGAGGATGGCTCAGTCAAGCTCATACGTCGTGCTCAGACACCAAAGGATTACTTTGCAACTCTTGACATTGATGACACAATGGACAAATATCTTAAATAAATATAATATCTAAAGTCCAGACCTCCGTTCATGCAGAAATTCTCATGGCCGGAGGTCTTGCAGTAGCTATGGAATATTGTTATAATAATTGACCGTGTAAAATTATTTAATGAGGTATAAAAAATGGCATTAAAGAAGAAACCAGTTACCGGAATGAAGGATATCCTTCCTCGCGAGATGGAGCTCAGGCAATATGTCCTTAGTGAGATCCGCAAGACTTATCGTGAGTTCGGCTTTACAGAAATCGAGACACCGGTAGTTGAGCATATAGATAATCTCCTGAGTAAGCAGGGTGGTGACAACGAGAAGCTTATATTTAAGGTTATGAAGCGTGGCGATAAACTTGAGTCAGCTTATCAAAACGGTAACATCGATGACCTGAGTGACTCTGGACTCAGATATGATCTGACATTACCTTTAAGCCGTTTTTACTCACAGAATCAGGCACAGCTTCCTAGTCCTTTTAAGGCACTCCAGATCGGACCTGTATTTAGAGCAGACCGTCCACAGAAGGGACGTTTCCGTCAGTTTGTACAGTGTGATATCGATATATTTGGAGACGGTTCCAATGTTTCAGAGATAGAGCTTATTCTTGCAATATCCACATTACTTAACCGTATCGGTTTTGGTGAGAAATATAACTTTAAGATTGTAATCAACGATCGTGAGATACTCCGTGGTATGCAGGCTTATGCAGGCTTCCCTGAGGAGGACTTTGAAAAGGTATGTATCAGTCTTGATAAGGCAGACAAGATCGGCAACGACGGCGTAAAGGAGGAGTTACTTTCTCTTGGATACGATGAGTCAGTTATAGACAAGTATCAGGAGCTCCTCGCAGGTATCGGTAAAGAGGCACAGGATATTCGTTCTTTAGGTGATAAGTTAAAGGATGTTCTCCCTCAGTCTGTAACCTCCAATCTTGCCGAGATAGTTGAGGCTGTAGCTGAGGTAAAGAGTGTAAAGGTAAAGATAGAGTTTGACCCAACACTTGTACGAGGCATGGGATACTACACAGGACCTATCTTTGAGATCAGAGCTGAGGGCTTTGGTGGTTCAGTAGGTGGCGGTGGACGTTATGACAAGATGGTAGGCAAGTTCACTGGTCAGGATACACCAGCTGTAGGTTTCTCTATCGGATTTGAGCGTATTATCACTATTATGCTCGATGCAGATGAGAGGGTGCCAGGAGATGGTGCCAAGGTAGCATTCCTCCTTGACAAAAATCTTGATGCTCAAAAGACAGCAGCGGCATTAAATGAGGCTATGGAGCGTCGTTTACAGGGTGAGACAGTTCTTGTATCCCGCATGAACAAAAACAAAAAGTTCCAAAAGGAGCAGCTCACGCAGGATGGTTATACTGAGTTCAAGGAGTTCTATCAGGACTCACTAAATTAAGCAGTTACATACGCTGACGGTTATTCGGAGGCTAATTTATATATTTAAGAGGTATTTCTTATGGCAGAGTCAATGAAAGGTCTGCACAGAACGTGCAGATGTACAGAGCTTGATGAATCATTTATCGGTAAAGAAGTCACAATGATGGGCTGGGTTCAAAAGTCCAGAAACAAGGGTGGTCTTATATTCACAGATCTCCGTGACCGTTCCGGTATTTTACAGATAATTTTTGAGGAGGCAGATTGCGGCAGCGAGGTATTTGAAAAGGCAGCAAAGCTCAGATCCGAGTTTGTTGTTGCTGTTACAGGTATCGTGCGTTCTCGTGGTAAAGATGCCAACAAGGACATGAAGACCGGTTCTATCGAGATTTCCGCAAGATCACTTCGTATTCTTGCAGAGTCTGAGACACCTCCATTCCCAATCGAGGATGGTATTACAACCAATGAAAATGTACGTCTTAAGTATAGATATCTTGACCTCCGTCGTCCTGAGCTCGCTCAGCGTATCATGACACGTGCCAAGCTTGCATTCCTTATCCGTAAGTTCATGATGGATAACGGTTTCCTTGAGATTGAGACTCCAACTCTTATCAAGTCAACTCCAGAGGGAGCTAGAGATTTTCTTGTTCCATCACGTATGCATCATGGTTCATTCTATGCTCTGCCACAGTCACCGCAGCTTCTCAAGCAGCTGCTCATGGTTTCAGGTTTTGACCGTTACTTCCAGCTTGCAAGATGCTACCGCGATGAGGACCTCCGCGCTGACCGTCAGCCTGAGTTCACACAGGTAGATATGGAGCTTTCATTTGTTGATGTTGATGATGTAATTGAGGTAAATGAGAGACTTCTCAAGTATGTATTCAAGGAGATCTGTGACGTAGATATCGAGCTTCCTATCCGTCGTATGAACTGGATAGATGCTATGAACAACTATGGTTCAGATAAGCCTGATATGCGTTTTGAGATGCTCTTACAGGATGTTACAGACATCGTTAAGGATTGTGGATTTGCGGTATTTGCAAACTGTGCCAAAGATGGTGGTATGATCAAGGGTCTCAATGTCAAGGGTCAGGCCAAAATGCCACGTAAGCACATTGATAAGTACACAGAGTTTGTAAAGGGCTATGGCGCCAAGGGACTTGCTTATCTTGCTGTCAATGAGGATGGTACATACAAGTCTTCCTTTGCAAAATTCATGACAGAAGATGAGCTCAAAACTTTAGTAGATGCTATGGGCGGACAGCCAGGAGATCTCCTTATGTTCGTTTCAGATACTAAAAAGACTACAGTATGGAACTCCCTCGGAGCACTCCGTCTCCAGCTTGGTGCAGATCTCGATCTCATTGATCGCAAGGCATGGAAGTTCCTTTGGGTTACAGAGTTCCCAATGTTCGAGTGGTCAGATGAGCTTAATAGATTCCAGGCAATGCATCATCCATTTACTATGCCTATGGATGAGGATCTTCCACTTGTTGATACAGATCAGGGCGCAGTACGTGCCAAGGCTTATGATATTGTACTTAACGGTACAGAGCTGGGCGGCGGTTCAGTACGTATCCACCAGGCAGATGTTCAGGAAAAGATGCTTGAAAAGCTTGGATTTACACCTGAAAAAGCAAATGAGCAGTTTGGTTTCCTCATGCAGGCATTTAAATATGGTGTTCCACCACACGCAGGTCTTGCTTATGGCCTTGATCGTCTCGCAATGTGGATGGTTGGTTCAGACACAATCCGTGATGTCATAGCCTTCCCTAAGGTTAAGGATGGTTCTGATCCTATGATGGAGGCACCAGCTCCAGTATTTGACGAGCAGCAGCTTGTTGATCTCGGTATTGCTGTTATTCCTGATGAGGATACAGAGCACTCTGAGGCTTGATCCTAAGCACAGACAAACATAAAGACTATTTTATAATGAATTTTATGTGAATTTTAAAGCCGGGACTTGCATACTATGCTTGTCTCGGTTTATTCTATTTTATGACAAATACTCGAGAGAGAGGACAAAATAGTGACTAAAGAACAATTCCTCCATGATTTAACGGTACAGCTCAATCTCAACGTTTCCGATCAGGTTATACACGAGCAGCTTGCCTATTATGACAATTACATTATTTCCGAGATCCAGAAGGGGCGCAATGAGTCTGATGTTGTAGATGAGTTAGGCTCTCCAAGACTACTTGCCAAGACAATAATTGAAACAGCAGAGGCTGCTGGAGATCCTGTAGCAAATCAGGATGAGGAGATCAGAGGCACTATTGATACAGAGCCCTATTCTGATGCTTTTGATTATGAGAGAGGAACTGTCAACAAGGGCTATCAGAGTACATCTGATTCATCTGCAGATTCTGATGAGCCACATCAGAACTATGAGAACGAAAACCGTCGAGAGCAGCAGAGCTACTCTGAGGATGGTACCAGAAACGATAATCAGCGTTCAGCTTTTGATAACTTTTTCAGAGGTAACAGTAACTCTACGCAGGATAGTAACAGTAATTATGGACACATTTTCACAACCAGTGGTTGGGGATGTCTTATTTTCATGATTATATTCTTTGTGATCCTCGAGATACTTATCAACATCATAGGTGGTATACTATACATCTTGTCGCCATATCTGTTGCCTATGATGGTGGCTGCATGCGTAGTATGGTTGATTTATAATTTTATTAAGTAGCATAGTTGACGGACTGTATATTAAATAGACTGTATTGATTTTTTTGTCAGGCTCGTACAGCTCCGGCACCAGGACATGATGTCCTGATATAGAAAAGGAACAATATGAAAACATTTGAATTAGTTGCACCATGTCATTTTGGCCTTGAGTCAGTCACAAAAAAAGAGGTGATTGATCTCGGTTATGATATTACAACAGTAACAGATGGTAGAGTGGGTTTTATTGGTGATGCTGATGCTATTGCCCGTGCCAATATATTTATGCGTACTCCTGAGAGGATCCTCCTTAAGGTAGGTTCTTTCCATGCAGAGACCTGGGAGGAGATGTTCCAGGCAACCAAGGCACTTCCTTGGGAGGAGTATATACCTAAGGACGGCAGCTTTTGGGTTACAAAGGCAAGCTCCGTTAAGTCCAAGCTTTTTTCAACAAAAGACATTCAGTCAATTATGAAAAAGGCTATGGTAGCAAGGCTAGGAGAGTACTACGGCGTTTCATGGTTTGAGGAGCATGGTGCCAAGTACCCTATCAGAGTATTTGCTTATAAGGATGAGTTTACAGTATGCCTTGACACATCTGGAGAGTCACTCCACAAGAGAGGATACCGTTTAAAGCAGGGCCTTGCACCTATCACAGAGACATTAGCAGCTGCTCTCATCATGCAGTCCGGATGGACCAAAGATCATTCATTAGTTGATCCTATGTGTGGATCTGGTACTTTTGTAATTGAGGCTGCCATGATGGCTGCCAACATCGCTCCTGGTCTCGACAGGGCATTTATCTCAGAAACATGGACCAATTTCATCGACAAAAAGGTATGGTATAACGCTCTCGATGAGGCCAACGAGATGATAGATAACGATCTCCTGGAGACTGGCATGACAAAGAATGGCAAAAAGATCGACATCCAGGGCTATGATATAGACCCATCTGTTGTTCCAGTGGCAAGAGAAAATGCCGAGCGTGCTGGAGTAGACAAGATAATCCACTTACAGGTTCGTGATGTTGCTAATTTCTCACATAGTGGCAAGTATGGCTACATCATTTCTAACCCACCATATGGTGAGCGTATTGAGGATAAGAGAAACCTTCCTATGCTTTACACAGAGCTTAAGGAGGCGTATCAGAGTCTTGATAGCTGGGCTATGCATATTATCACTGCCTGGGAGGACTCTCAAAAGTATCTCGGCAAGGCTGATAAAAATAGAAAGATCTATAACGGTATGATGAAGACTTACTTCTACTCATACACAAGCCGTATGCAGAACCAGAACAAGCCTCATGATTTCCGTAACAATGGCAAAGAGGCATAAATTTTTGGAATTATATAAAAATATTTAAAGTAGCTTTTTAAATGCTACATCCAAGTAATAAGTCGCATCTTTTAGACACAACAGTCTAATAGATGCGGCTTTTTGCGTTATAGAAACGATGCAAAATTCCACAATAGATGCTCCCATATTTCATTCATATTTTTAACTATACAAATTATAAATAAGGTTATAAGATAAACGGTGAAAGCGATTACAAAATTACTGAGTTATTTTATGATATTAGTGTCATAAGTCTTCTCCCACGTGTGCTTGCACAAAAGTGGGAGATAGACTTCATGACACGCCCCACATGACTGGTGGCAGATTCAAAGGATCTGCCATGTAGCGTCAGCCCTCGCGGAGCGAATTCTAATGGGCTGACGTTCCCAGAAGCGCAAAGCGCGAAGCAGTCCGATATCGACTTTTGACACTCACATCATTTTATTGAGGAAATAAAGCCAGATAACTACATCTTAAATTTTTGAAAACAAGGGGTAAACCATTAGTATGGGGGCAGTAGAGTATCACCACGAAAATTTATTTATTCGAAAAAGCAGTATAAGATATGTTTTCCCTCCTATGGTAGGGATGATTTTTGCACAGATTGCACCGATTGTTGACAGTATCTGTGTCGCCAACTCTATGGGAGAGGAAGCATTATCAGCTATCGGTACAGTAGGTCCGATCAATTATTTATTCAATATAATTGCCTCATTAGGTGGTATTGGATGTGGCGTCGTTATTTCAAGATGTTCAGGAAGTGGAGAAAAGGCTCTGGCAGCTCGGGTTTTTACTCGTGCTTTATTTTTTATGGTCATTACCACACTTTTTTTGAGTATTGCAGGAATAATTTTTTTAGATGCCGTGCTCAAAGGTTTATGTGCTACACCTGAAAACTACTCTTATGCCAGAGAATACCTGCTGGTTTGCATGGCAGGTGCGATTTTTCCAGTGCTTAACTTTGCAGGTGATTATATATTAGCAAATGATAATAACCAAACACTGGCTATGACCGGTGATATCGTAGGTGCGATTGTAAATATGGTTATTGACTTTGTTGGTGTCTTTGTATTTCATTACGGTATATGGGTTGTTGCATTTGGAACCATTTTCGGTTCATTCTGTTGCTGTCTGACATATTTTTTACATACTAAAAAACCAGACAGATTGTGTAGGATCGTTCCTCTGAAACGAGTTGATGGAGACCCGTCGGAATGGGAGATTTTAAAGCCTGGATCTGCTGAGGCGTTGATGTATGTTATGTATACCGTGCAGCTTTTGATACAAAACTTTGTATTGCGTGAAACAGCAGGAACAATGGGTATCGGTAATTCAACAGTTGTAGAAAACCTTCAGCTCATAATTGCTATTATTGTCGCTGGAACGACCGATGCCATTTATCCTATGGCAGCTGCTTATTGCGGAGAGCAGAACCAAAGCGGAGTACTCATGGTTAAACGAATGCTGACTAAACTAGGGTTCCTTATGCTATTGCCCGCCGTATTCATTTTGTGCATATTCCCGCAGCTTGTGATAATGCCGTATTCAATCAATGAGCCCCTTATGCTTAAGACACTTCCTTTCGCAATTAGGCTTATCAGTGTAGGTTCATTAATCATATTTATAAATACTCTTTTAATAGATTACCTTTCTGCTATTGAAGAAGAGAAAAGAGCCAACATTGCACTATTTATACAATCAGTTATTCAAATATCTTTTACTTTACTTCTGTATAAGTATGTTGGGATGGATGCGCCATGGTATGCAATAATTAGTGGTGGAATTGCATCTCTTGTTTATCTTTGCTTTTTCTGTGGCAATCTGCCTGAAGGTCTATTTAAGTTTCATCAGAAAAATCTACTTGTTATGACTGGTGGATATTTGACTCAAGCAGTTATTGATAAATGGAAGTCAATAGCAGATGGTGTTTTAACAGACAAACAACTTGATATGGTTGAGGAAAAACTATTTTCACCTTTAATTGCTTCTATACCTGCAGGGGTTTCACTCAATAGTGTATTTACCATACTTAAGCGAAAAGATGGTATGCTTGCTGTAATTTTACGTTATGAGTCAAAAGAAGATTATGTGGGAACAAATAGCGCAATTCCTGAGCAGAATGAAGATGAAACAGAGTTTACACCAGATGTGTGTATCAGATCTGAGTTTTTAGGGACACGCCGTTTGATGATAGTTCTAAGTGGTAAATATGAGTAAATACTGATTTATATAATGGAGGGGATATAAGCCGTGGAAGTGAATAGTATTGAGAACTTGTATAGTAGATGTGGGGAAGAAACAGTACCTATAAGAGACAGTAAAAATAAAGACGGAGGATTCAAAAGTATATCTGTCGCTTCAAGCATAGATGTAAGGAGTATAGAGAAATTTTGCTTGGATAACAGTATAACGATTGATTCTTATTTTACTACAGCCTTTGCTATGGCACTTAAGTCGTATACAGCCTCTGAGAATGCTTTCTTTACATACGTAAATAATGGAAGGAAGGCAGCTATTTTCCTTGACTGCGATGCACAAAAAGATGTACTAACTGAGATAAAAAACTGTGAGTCTTTCCTTAAAGCAGTGTTTGAAAATACTGATTATAGCTATGATACTATCGCAAGAAAGTACTCATTAAATGGCACAGTATGTTTCGAGTACTGTGATTTTAATTCAGATTCTTTGGACAATAGTAATGTTTACGATAATGTCAATTATGATCTGAACAACAGTATCGAGACAACTCCGGATGCACAGGATGTTCAGAATGATCCGAACAAACAGACTATCCAAAATGCACAGAATACAAAGTTTATGGTGAGAACAGATGATAGTGATGCTGGATTCACATGGGAATGTGAATATGACTCTAGTACATTTACAGAGTATACAATAAAAGGCATTGTGCACATGGCAGATGTTGTAGTCTCTGAGCTCATGCATAAAGAGAAAATAAAGGACATCTCTCTTATAGATGAGTCTGATATACAGAAGTTAAAGGGACTTCATGACAGTGCTTTCCCTGTAAAGGAGAGACCTGCATATCGTCTCCTTCAGGACAGCGCAGAGAAATATCCTGACAGAAAAGCAATAATCGCAACTGACAGAGTGCTGACTTTTGATGAGCTGAATCAGGAGGCCAATGCTTTAGGCTATACACTTAGACAAAAGGGTGCTGACGTTGAGAGCATCATCGCAGTGATGCCTGAGAGGGACAGCTATGCCTATGTCATGAGACAGGGCGCCTTAAAGAGTGGCGGAGCTTTCCTTGCCATTGACCCGGAGTATCCTGAGGACAGGATACGTTTTATCCTTGAGGACTCAGGAGCAAAGCTCCTTGTTGCTGAAAGAAAGACCTTTGACAGCCGTTGTGAGATGTTCGATGCCATAAGGGCTGACGGAGTGGAGCTTATCTGTGTTGAGGACGCCGTAAGAGATGGAAAACGTGATGACCTTAACGTAGATGTGCCATACGATGCCCTTGCCTATGTCATCTATACTTCAGGTTCTACAGGAAAGCCAAAGGGCGTTATGCTCACCAACAAGAACCTTGTCAATTTCGTAGATGATGATGACAAGAACCATGAGATACAGGGATATACAAAGAGAGGACATGTAAGCCTTGCAATAGCCGCCCTTACCTTTGATTTTTCCATCATGGAGGAGTTCGTCCCTATAGCCAATGGCATGACTGTGGTGCTGGCCACACATGATGAGATCATGAACCCTATCATGCTGGCAAAGATCATGACAGACAACCATGTGGATGTCATGAGCTGTACACCTAGCTACCTCATGAACCTCCTTGATATGGGTGAGTTCACAGATGTGTTCAATGAGGCTGTACGAGGACTCAAGAGTGTGGATATGGGCGCAGAGGCCTTCCCGTCTGCTCTTTTTGACAAACTGAAGGCTATAAATCCTGATATCTACATAATGAACGGTTATGGACCTACTGAGGCGACAATAAGCTGTACCATGCAGGTCATTGAGGACACCAATAACATCACTATAGGTATCCCTAACGTAAACATGCATGTAGCGACTGTTGACAGAGACGGTCGTCTCCAGGCACTTGGCGCCTTAGGTGAGATGGTGATCATGGGTGACGGTGTAGGACGTGGCTACATAGGCAGAGAGGACCTTAACAAAAAGAACTTTATAAGACTCCTGGATATGCCTGCCTACAGAAGTGGTGACCTTGTACGTATCAGAGAAAACGGTGACATCGAGTACCACGGAAGAATTGATAATCAGGTAAAACTTAGAGGCCTAAGAGTAGAGCTCGGAGAGATAGAGAGCGTTATCAACTCTTACCCTGGAGTAAGATCCAGCATAGTTATCGTAGTTAAAAAGGAGACTGAGTACCTCGCTGCATATTTCACAGCAGATGAGACAGTTGATATAGAAAAGCTCAAGGAGCATCTTGCATCACAGCTTACTGCCTACATGGT
>Ga0256405_10000998_pt1 | contig 84523 bp, 89 predicted proteins | sample RumenRJG_02DNA_FD_189096 | JGI IMG/M metagenome (GOLD analysis project Ga0256405, IMG submission 189096) | Bovine rumen microbial communities from Lethbridge, Alberta, Canada - RJG_02 | ecosystem: Host-associated > Mammals > Digestive system > Stomach > Rumen | place: Canada: Alberta... | reverse complement strand
TCTTCTTCCCAGACATCACGAGTCCAACGAACCCTTAGCATAACTTAGATTTTTATGGTAAAATAGATTATAGGATTTTCGCAAAATACGCTATTTCACGAAAAATCACAGCAAATCCTTTTATAATGCAGTTTATGCTATTGTCAAATGCCACAAAAGACAAGACTTTGACACTACGCAACCATTTTTATCAGCGACATACAAGCACGTTTTCTCTCAATATCGGAATGAACATATCGGTTCATCGTGATCTCAACGCTGCTATGTCCGAGAAGCTCCGAAAGCGTCTTGACATCAAAGCCGAGAGCGACACAATTTGTAGCAAAAGCGTGACGCAGGCTATGAAAGTGAACTGACGGTAATTTTGCGTTATTCAGCACACGGGCGAATCTATACTGCAAAGTCCTGCACTCAACAGGTTTGCGCTTGCCAGAGATCACATAAATATCATCATCATTTCTGTATTTCAGCAATATTTGCATCAAACATTCAGGTATAGGAATATCACGGATCGAACTTACGCTTTTGGGTTCTGTTATCACTATTTTTGACTTTCTTTTATTATCAAAAGACGGAATCCGCTGTAATGTTCTCCGCACGTGAATAATTGAATTGTCAAAGTCAATATCTGTCCATTGCAAGGCGCATATCTCCCCGATACGCATACCTGTGTACAGAGAAATAACAATTCCGAGATACATAAAATCATTATAGGCATATTTGACAAGTCGCTCCTGCTCGGACTTTGATAAGAAAGTAACATCGCATCTTGTCGATCTTGGTATTTTATAATCAACAAGCGGATTCTGAAAATTATGTATTTTACTTTCATATCGAAAGACCGATTTCAGCAAAACTAAAATGTCCGAAATATAGCGTGATGAAAGGTTTTGATGCCTTTTCAAATCAATAAAATCACGAATGTCATCAACGGTCAACAAACAGCACCGAATATTTCCGATAGTGGGGATAAGATGCTTTTCGGATTTCATTCTGTAATTCGCCCAAGTGGATTCCTTGATCTGCGGCTTAACATCGTTCAGATATTCGAGAATGATGTCTTTGACGGTCAAATCCGTTATTTCATATTTGTGACCGCTGATAGCGGAAAGCTTGAATTCAACATCCGCTGCTGTTTTCCCATAAACCGATCTATAAATTCGCTTGCCGGACTCGTCTTTTCCGAGCAATGCGCGCCCCTCGTATCGTCCGTCCTTGCGGTGATAAACATTTCTTGTCATAATCTTCTATTCCTCCTTGACTTTTGGTAGATTTTGTTGTATAATGCAATATGGATTGTTATGTGCAGATTACGCTTTTCGTGAAATAGCGTATTTTGCGAAAAATCTATCCCGAAAACAGATTTATTATTTCAATGCTTTTGCGTTCTGCAAAGCGCACAGTCTGTCCCGTTCCGCTTCGCGGATTGGTACAGTAACAGATACAACAGTCCGCAAGCTCGACAAGTCGTTCGTTACGACGCCTCATACAGTTATCTGTGTAGTGTTCGGAAATCACGGTCACTGAATCGGCAACTTGCAATATTTCATTGTATCGTGCGATTTGAGCCTTACTCCAGCCTTTGACCTGTTCCCTCGACGGACAAGGAAGGAGCATGTGAAGCTTTATATTGCTGTATTCAGCTTTCAACGCTATGACCATTTCGGCACATAACATATCAAATCCCATCGCGCCGCCGTTGTAGAAGTCAGTCACGCCATGCTCAATTAAATTTATTATGGCATCTCGTAACCTCTGATTATCCTGAAATGGAGATCGCAGAATGTACCTACACATATACTCAACTTGAGGCTACAGCGAAAACGCTGAATGATAACAGCCGCAAATTCCCTAAGTCACATTTGAATGTCAGCATTGATGTTCAACACAATTGGGTAGAATTGGGAACAGATAACGTTTCCGACGATCTTCGTGATTTCATAGATACTTTGGAATTCAATGGGTGTGTGCATTTTACCGAAGATGAACTCTCTCTTGATGTAGAATAAATGCCCCCTACAAGCATTTATACTTAATAAGCGCACGGGTCATCTCTGATCCGTGCGCTTTATAGTTAAAGTAACCAATACATTCTTTAAAAGCTTGTACACTTTTCACGAATTTCAAGAAATTGTCATTTTCAGCGTAACATTTTGGTATGTTCATACGTTATATATTTAGACGGGCAGTGCGATTTATTTTGCAAACTAAAGATTTCCTCTCTCCTGCCGATATAATATATAGGCATTTTCCGGAGGTTTGGAATATGGATTTAGGAATATACAACAAACAGAATATCATAAAGCGCGACAAAAGCGAGATCGAGATACTGCTTGAATCGCTGAACAAGACCAAGCGTCGTACCAAACCGCAGCCCGTTCAGCAGGCAACTCTGTTTGTGCCGGTTGCGAGAAACGGGGACGCTGTTACATTCGAGTTGTCTCAGCAGGCAAAGAATGAGATGCTTGACTCTTACATAGATGAAACATTGAGCAAAGGCGAACCTCTTGAAGGTGTAACAAAGGAAGAATTCAACTACTATCATTACCGTAAGACCGGAAATCTTTACTATGGAGAAGAACTTGAAAGAGAATATCGTAACGCAGTTGAGGGATATAACAATGTAGCCGCTGCTCGGCGCTGGCGATATGACCCCAATTATAAAATACCATTACAGATATGTGACAGCGACGAAGTAATAGCAGATCGAGAAGCTGCAATAGAAAAGTACAAGACGGGCGCGGAACTTGAACCGTGGGAAAAGAATGTTATGTTTGCTTTCCGTAACGGTGATGAATATATTGGAGCGATAGGAAACGCCAGACATCAACGAGAACAGAATATTATTCAATCTGCATTATCAAATGCGCTTTCGGATAACGGAATAAGTCTTGACCCCGATGAAACGATAACTTTCAGCGTATGGAATAACGATGTAAGCGTGAGCGGTTCCAAAGATGAAGCAAAAAATCAGAAGATAGAGCAATTACTCTCCAAAATAGAAATAAATGGCAAGAGTAATGTCTTTGGCGCTCGATTGTCAAGTTACTACTATTTTGAACACAAGGACGAGCTTTTGGAAGGCGGAATGCCCTTATCTCAATTAAGACAAGCAGAATACTTCCTTCAATCTGAAGGCGATGAAAACGATAGTCTTTTTGATTTGTCAATTGATGAGAACGGAAATATAAAGGGTTTACCTAAAAGACTTGATGAGTTTATAAAGGAAAAGGCAGTAGGCGGTTTTAATGACCCGGTTGAATCTGAGGATTTACAGGAACGCAATGCCGTATTCAGGGCAAGAACTATGAGAGACGCTTTTATCAGCGCCATAAACACAATAAACAACGGCGAATATGAGAAATATAGAAATATGAAGTGTTGGCTTACATATAAGAACGGCATTCTGGAATGTGTATGATCACATATACATTTTCAAAACTTACAGGAAGGCTTCTATAATTCCTACCCCGAAACAAGAATGCAAGGCGGAATGAAATCTGTGCTTAAGACTTGGGAGAAGTTCGATAAGATAATGCAGAGCGGAGACCTTGACGCTTTCTGCCGAAATATAAGCACTAACACGTTCAGGAATTTCCGTAATGACGCATATACTGCTGTATAAACAAAGGAGAAGTGTAATGCGAAAAATAAAATGGGCTTTGTCAGCATTTGTTATCGTAGCATTGTTATCATCTTGCAGTGCGGGTGGCATCTCTGCACAGACTGATCCTGACACAGATCAGCACGAAAAAGTATCCGGCGGTGACGTGATAGATACAAAGCCGGTCGAAACCACAGAAGCCACGGACGGAGCATTGACCAACGCTGAAATTAGTGAAATAAAAAAGACATGTTTATGTCTGAACGGAACACTATTGAAATATGAGAAGACAACATATTTTATTGTGGAAAGTGAGAACGAATTCTTAAGTAAACAGGAAAAAGTCAGAGTATACACGAATATAAAAATGGATTCCAACAAGTGACGGAAAAATTTTTTCCCAAACTGTTGACAAGCATTGTGCAGTATGTTATAATTATCTCACAAGATAGTATCTTACAAGTTAGTTTCAAGGAGGCTCTATGTTTTACTGTCGTGACAATGAACTTAGAAAGCTGAACAAGCTTTATGCAAGCGACAAATTTGAGTGCGTTATAATATACGGCAGAAGACGTGTCGGCAAGACTGCTCTGATAAATGAGTTCTGCAAAGATAAGCCCACGATATTCTTTTCAGCACTGAACGCTTCCGCAAACGAGAATCTCGAAGCATTCTCCAAAGCTATTTACCAGCTCGAACACCCGGAAATATCCGATACTCCGCTGTATCAGAGTTTTGATGCTGCTCTTGAACGTATTACAAATTTATCACAAACACGGAGAGCAGTGCTTGTAATTGACGAGTACCCGTATCTTGCACGCTCTTATGAATCAATATCCTCGCGCTTACAGCACATCATAGATCACCACTGGCAGAACGGGAAACTGTTCCTTATTCTGTGCGGCTCGTCTATGAGTTTTATGGAAAAACAAGTGCTCGGATATGAAAGTCCGCTTTACGGACGCAGGACGGCGCAGTTCAGGATACAGGCTTTATCGTACAAGGATATATGCGCATTTGAGCCGTCGCTGGGTTTTGAGGAGCAATCTCTTGTATATGGTATAACCGGCGGGATTCCTATGTATGTCGGTCAGCTCGGAGCTAAGGAAAGCATTGATGATGCTCTTATCAACAATCTGTTCGATTCATCGGCTTATCTGTTTGAGGAACCGCAGAATCTTCTCAAACAGGAACTCCGTGAGCCTGCAATGTACAATTCCGTGATATCCGCAATAGCAGGCGGAGCATCAAGAATAAACGAGATCGCACAAAAAGTCGGCATAGAATCCGCTGTGTGCAGCAAGTATCTCACCGGACTGATCGAACTCGGAATACTGAAAAAAGAATACCCGATAACAGAAAAAAACGGCAAAAAAACAATATATTTGATAGATGACTGCTTCTTCCGTTTCTGGTATCGGTTTGTACCGCGCAATCTTGCGGCAGTCGAGTCCGGGCGTTTTGCGGGAATATATGACCGCGCTGTCAAGCCTTATCTGCACGATTATATGGGACTTGTGTTTGAGCACATCTGCCGTGACTATCTGCTAAGATATGCGGAAGATCTTCCTGTTGCAATATCTGAAATAGGTCAGTGGTGGGGTTCGGATCCGGCCACACACAAAGAGGTGCAGATAGATATTGTTGCCGCATCCGCGGACGGGAACGAATATATCATCGGTTCCTGCAAATACAGGGATAAAAAGACCGGAGTTGATGAATATGAGCTGCTGAAACATTACGCCGATGTCTTTGGCAAGGGCAGCAGGTATCATTACTATATCTTCTCAAAATCCGGCTTTACTAACGGACTTAAAGAGCTTGAAAAAACGGAGAATCTGCATCTTCTTGAACTTGATGACTTGTATAAATGATCTGAAAACGGGTTCCGGCGACTGTCGGAATCCGTTTTTATATTGTCCGAAACGCTTATGATATACTGATTGACAACGGCTTGCATTAATGGTATAATCACTGAAAAGAGGGTGAACAGATAAACAGCGAACACACCGAACTCACGCGGGAATCCCGCACCTATTTGCTTTACAAGGAACTGTGTTTCGGAACTCCTATAGATGCCAACGAACCCGAAGATGTTATCGAAGGTGTCGAACGTGCAATTGAACTCGGCGAACGTCCGGTATTCCTTGAAGGATTGTCCGCGCGATTAACCGAACTCGGCATTCCTTGCTCTGTTTCCGATACCGGAATTATGCTTGCGGAAGTAAAGCGCCGTTTCAGAGAGATACTCGGAAAGAACTGCCCGAAAGCAATAGACAACTGGGTACACGGAACAGTACCCGGACTTACGAACAGACAGAATAATTACGATCTCTGCTATGCGTTGGAAATGGACTATAAGCAAACTGCGTATTTTTTCATAAAGAATTATCTGACGATACCGTTCAGCTGCAAAAGCAAACTTGATGCTGTTTATCTCTACTGCTTCTCTCACAGCAAACCGTATTCCACAGTTAAAAAACTGCTCGAAGAATAGGAATGTTTTGTGCCGCAGGAGAACGCGCATACTCACACAGAGCAGATAAAAATGTTCATTCTCGATACCGATGATGACGGGAAATTTCTGAAATATCTCTCGTCACACTGCTACGATAACGAACAGCAATTTCAGGTTGCACGGAAGAAAATCAACGAACAGATTGAGATAGTCAAAAATTCCATAATACGGTACGGCAAGACCGGACAGAGCGATATGCTCTCCGCAGAAAGGCTCAACAGCAAAACTATCTTCTATCTTCTCGGTCAGACATTTCAGCATTCCGGCAGAAAAGTCAGGGACAGGAAACTCCCGAAGCAGTTTACGGAATCGCTTCCGAACGATGTCACTCTCGGCAGGATAATCAAATGAATACCGGATTTGTTCTTAAAGTCGAAAACAGGGAATACAAGATAATCGACATTATCGGTAGAGGCGCGAATACTGCCGCGTATATTGCGGAATGCACGCACGATGAACTGACGAATAAATGTATATTGAAGCAATATGCACCGCATAACACCGATGATTTCGAGCGCGGAAAAGAGCGTTTTCTGAATACCGCAAAACAACAGAACAAGATACGGCAGCTCACCGCGCTTACCAATCAGACACCGCCGGTTTGCCACATCTTTGAAGCGAACGGAACAGCGTTTTCCGATGTTGCAATATACAACGGAACCACGCTCGACAAGCTGAAAGACCTGTCTTTGCAGCAGTATATGGAGATATGTCTGACGATAGCAAAAACTGCCGGTTATTATCACAGATCCGGATTTCTTTGCCTTGACCTAAAACCGGAAAATATCTTTGTATTGCAGAACTCCGACAACGATATTATCACTCAACTCGTGGAGTTTATCGACTTTGACAGCGTTCACGAAACCGGTGAAAATGCGGAACATCGTGTCTGGTCATATACGCGGGAATGAGCTGCGCCGGAACAAACTAACCCGTATTCATCGTCGAAAATATTTGCTGCAACAGACATTTACACTATCGGAGAAATTGCTTTTTATCTGCTGTTCGGACGGCATTCCAATGACAGCGAGCACCGCGGATTTTCCGAATATCCGTTTGATGAATGCAAGCGGGAATTCCGGAAATATACTATGCGGCTCGATATCCGCGCAATGTTTACTGAGCTTTTCCGGAACACTCTGCGCTCATCGCCTGTGAACCGTTACGGCGATACCGGACAGCTTGTAAAACTGCTCGAAAAGCTGTGCTATGAGCTTAACCGCAAAGATTACATTATCCCGCGTCTGCCAGCTGTTTCACCGATATTTGTCGGCAGAGATGAAGAGATGAAGCGCATATCCGAAAGTCTCGCAGATAACCGTGTGCTGTTTATCACGGGCATTGGCGGTATTGGGAAAAGCACTCTTGTACGCAGCTATATCAACTCCCATAAAAAGAACTATGACATTATCGCTTATCTCGAATTTGAGAGCAATATCAGAAGCACATTCGCGGACGATCATCAGCTTCATATCAGCACAATTCACCGCCGTGACGATGAAAGCGTTGACAAGTATTACACGCGCAAATTGTCCTGTTTCAGGAACATCTGCGAAAATAAAAAAGTCCTGTTCGTTATCGACAACTATGCCGATATGCTGAACAAGGACGTGCGGAAAACAATTGACTGCGGTTATGATACGATCATCGTTACCCGCCGTCAGCTCCCGATAAACAGCTTTGCGGTAATGACGATAGACGCGATAAATGACAGCGCTGAACTGCACAAGCTGATTGAACTCAATCTCGAAAGGGCGCTGACAAAGGACGAGAAAAAGTGCTTTGATGAGATGATAACACTTGTGCAGGGACACACTCTTGTGCTTGAACTTATCGCCCGTCAGATAGCTGCCGGAAAGCTGAATATCGGGACTGCTCTCGATCTTATAAAAGCGAACGGTTTCTCGAATTTCTCAGAAAACAAGATCGGCAATTACAAGGACGGCGAAGAAGTTTACGACACTCTTTCCGCGATAATCAGCGCTCTATTCAACGCGAGCAAGTTGACCGAAAAACAGATAATTGCACTTAAAACCATGTCGCTGTTCGATGTGCGCGGGTTCGATACCGATACGATCACAAGAATAATAAAACCTGTCGATATTGATACGCTTTGCGAGCTGCACCGAGAGGGCTGGCTGTACGCAAGTGACCGTGTGCGCGTTCATTCCGTTATTGTGGAAACAATGCGGAATCTGCCGTGGACTGACACAATCAGCGACAAGGAAGTGATGAAACTTCACAAAAATGTTATTGCGATATACGAAGGGACAGCGAATGCAGCACAAATAAAATTCATCGTAAAGCAGGCTGAAAAGTACGCCAGACTGCACCCGCGGCATTTCATCAATGCGATGTATTTTGATATGGTCGGCAGCTACTACAACACGCTGATAAACGGTGCTTATGTGCCGTACAATAAGGAAGAAGCAGACCCGCTCGAAAAGCTGATAGATGCAGTGGACAACGCTATCGGAGAAATGCAGGAATCAGATGATCCCGATGCCGACGAGTATCTTGCGAGGTATTGTCTGTCGCTTGCAAGCATTCTTATGAGGAGCGGCTCTGACTTTAACGAAGAGGTGACAAGCCTGATAGATTCGGCGGCTGATATTATCGGAAATGAGTCGGAGTACAGCGAAAACCGCTGCTATCTGTATATGGTTTCGGCTTGGTATTCGACACTTGTGGTTCCGGACGCGGGACGCACAAAAGAGTTGACGGAAAAGGCTGCCGAGATAGCTGCGAAAGCATTTCCGACCGACCTTGAGATCATCGACATAATCCATATCCCGACAGCGAACTGCCTGTTCTATCACAACGAACTGAATGCAGCTGCAACAAAGCTGAATGAAGCTGTTGAGATATGCAATAAATACCCCGACAAGCTGCCGTACATTGACAAGAAGTGTGAGCTTCTGAGCTGTCTTCTCGATGTTTACTACGAATTGCAGGATATACCAATATGCCGGGAGCTTATTGCGGAGATAGACAGGATAAACGATCAGTACCGGGAACAGGGCATATTCAGAGAGGTCAATGAGGAGATTATGAAAAATATTGACAATCCCATTGCTCCTGTGGTATAATATATATGACAGAAAAGAGGTGGCAGCCAATGGACAAGGAATTGGGCATTATTGCTTCAAAGGAAGAAAGGCTTGAAGAAGCTAAAGGATTCACTCTGATGAGCGATGTGTTTATGTCTGTTGCATTGGAAGACATTCCCGCCTGCCAGTATGTCGTAAGAATCCTTATGAACAGATCGGATTTAGTGGTAACAAGCGTAAAGACGCAGTACAGTATATCAAAGATCACATCCCACGATGCCCGGCTTGATGTGCTTGCGGAGATAACGGCGATCGGCAGCGATAATAAACTGGTAAACATTGAGATACAGCGAAGAAATACAGTTGATAACTCAAGGCGTACTCGTTTCTACGGCGCAATGATCGACAGCGAATATCTGCAGAAAGGCGCAGATTACAACGAACTGCCCGATGTATATATCTTCTACATCAGCGAAACTGATATTTGGAATGGCGGCAAAGTCGCTTATGAAGTAAACAAAACACTTAATGAACAGCCTTATGACGACGGAATACATACTGTGTATATCAATGCGGCTGTCAACGACGGTTCGGCAATAGCATCTCTTATGCAGTATTTCAAGAGCTGCGACCCGAAAGATGACAGTCAGGGCGAACTTTCAAAGAGAGTACAGTTGCTTAAATCTGACAAGGATGGTGAGTTTATGTGTGAATTAACACAGAAATGGTATAATGACGGCGCAAAAATGGAAAAAGCAAAAGATATTATAAGTATTATGAATAACTTAAAAGTATCTATTGAATCAGCTATGCAAGCAATTGATGTTCCGGATAGTGAAAAGACCTTCTATGTTGCTCTTGTTGACAATATAAAGAGCGGCAGAGTTAAAGCAGAGTAAAACAAAGAGCAGATATGACAGTTTAATGTCGTATCTGCTCTGAATCTATACAAGGGTATGTCAGAAATTTTGTCAGCTATTTGTCCGCTAAGGCTACAAAAAACTACTAAAAACGGCTAAACAATGTTTGAATATCAACATTAATAAACCGCTTAATGCAGCCGTTTGCGCCACTTTGCAATAAAACGCAAAAAGTGAGGGCAGATTTTCAATTCCCGTACGGGTCACCACACCACATTCCCGCAAAGTCGCTTATAGAACGACTTTGCGGGTTTTGCTTTTTTCGGATTTTTGTAGTTAACCGCATTATATAAACCTTGCCGTGACCTTTCTGACATATCAATTCACAGCCTGCAAGTGACACCTTCAGCAGCGCCGAATATCTCCTTCCCGACCTGCGGAGCATTGTTTGTGTCTATCCTGCCTTCAAGGGCGACAGTCACCTTTCCGTTTTGTTCGTTGATAGTCATTGGTTGTACTCCTTCCACATTTAGCATAACCTCATTCTCAGATGCTAAAATATTATACCACCCCCTCCCACCGTTGTCAACCTTTTTATCTCCCTACCGCACCATTAATCAAAAAGAACTTGACAGAGCTTCCCTGTCAAGTTCTTTTTCATTCCGGCTGAAAATATCTGATTAATTATTCCGGGCATCAGCCGATAAAGCTTTACCTCCGGAGGGCTGACGCATTTTCCCGGAATATCCCCGAAAGCCTCATTTCTTGCATAAGATCTTTAATCTTTTCCGCACACCTTTTTGATCTCTTCAAAGTCCTCGATAAGTGCAAAGAAAAAATTCTTTTGCAATTCATTTCCTATTACCGTTACAGGCTTGAGCTGTGCGATCGAATTGCCTTTCATCAGCATCATTTCTTTGTAAAGCACATAAGTCTCAGGCTGTGCAAATACAAGCTTCACAGGTTTTATAAGACCGTTTCTGACCTTATCTGCATACGAGGGATTTACCGCCTCCAGATTTCTTTCAAGGCAATCAATAACAGTTTCAGCATTCAGTTCCTTTGGAACACGGTCTATCTCCATAATGAAAACATATCTGACATCATCGGTATCGGGATAGACGGAGCTGTCCACCAGCAGAAAGCCGCATTCTTTTGCAGTATTATCCGCGGCAACACGAAGCGCCATTTCCGTAGTCTTTTCTCCCATAAGGCTTACAGTCTTATCAATACGGTACTGAAATTCAACCTTAGGCGTAGCATTGTGAAAACCCGTGACCAAAACCACATCTTTCATTCGGTAACGGTAGAAACCCGAATGATTTGTAATGATCAGCTCATATTTTTTTCCTACCTCAAGTCTGTCCATAGTGACAGGCTCAGCGTTTTCTTCGTCAACAGAAATAAACTCATAAAACAGAGAATCCGGGATAAGAACAGATTCATGTGACGCAAGCTCCACAGGAACAGAGAAAATGCCCTCTGATGCCGAAATTCCGCGGTAGTAAAATGGTATGTCTGTTCCGAGATACCTGCTGCGTACTTCATTTGTGTATCTTGCAAATCCTGCGGAAGCTCCGCCCACAACGAATTGAAGATCTTTCCAGACCTTCGGGATAAACGGAGTATCAAATCCCTTCTCAAAGATAGCTGACAGCTCTGCAGCGCGCTCCGGATCGGGTCTGAGCTCAGCGCTGAGACTCTCTCTTAAATCTTCGGGAAGCTCGATAGAGTCATCTATAACACCCTTTTCAATGTCATTTACCAGAAGCTTCCAATTCTTTTCTATGTAACGGCAGAAATCAAGAATAAAGCCCGTAAATGTACATGCTATGTTGTTCAGATCCTTGTCGCAGAGTGCATATCTTGCATTCAGGTATCTTGTATCGGTGCCTTTCGGAGAAAATGTTGCCTGACTCGGAGTGGGGAAAATGTGCTGCCATTTGTCAACATATGGTCTCAGAGATGCCTCGGATATCGGTCCGTAAGGAGTTCCGTCATTGAGCCTGATTATGGAGCCTCCGCAGCGTATCAGATTCAGCCAGCGTCCTCCGAAATATTTTTCCTGTAGATGCCTGTACAAAAAACCGGATTGGTAACCCAGGCTGTATCGGGTAAAACAGTCCCGTGTTCTTTGAGTGTATGGGATTTTTTTCGGAACGCCTACAGTTCCGGACGTCTTGTTGTACCAGACAGGCTTCTGGCTGCAAATAAGGTTTTCTTCCCCGTCATTTATCATTCGTTCAATGTACGGTGCGTAATCATCATACTCGGTGATCGGGACCCGTTTCCGGTATTCTTCGATCGAGCTGATATTTGCAAATCCATATTTCTTTCCGTATTCAGTGTCTTTGTTTTCATTCAACAGCTCCAGCAGCAGTTTTGTCTGTACTTCCACAGGTTTTCTTGTCATGATGTCAAACCATGCAAGAAGCTTCTCCCTGTCCTCGATCCCATTTCGGCGCATTTGATTCAGCACTTCATACATAATTAATTCCCTCCTGTAAGTATATCTTTATATTGTGCTTTGACAAGCAAACGGCAGTTTCAGAGTTCATCTCCGGTATCCGATGCGTTATTACTGCAGGAAGGGTTGAAAATTATAACGGACTCAGCATTAACACTGTATAAAGACTCTCTTGTTATTCGGATCAATCTGTCCGGGACAGATCGGAGTATGTCTCATTTCAGGCGTTCGTTAACAAAAAGTCTTTTTGTCGGAGAGGAGGTGACCATAACACTCTCCTGATTGAAAAATACACATATATCTTTTGCAATTTCTAAAACGGTCTTTTCCGGAACGTCGATCATCATAAGCGATAATGTGTTTTCCTCAATATATCTTCCGTCATTGTGAAAATATCCTCCATTCATCAAATGAAAAGAAAAAGCTACATGATAGTTGCTGCAAACATACTTTAAAACGATAAGGTAATTTTCAACATCTAATTTCTGAACTCCTGTCTCACGATCAGAAAGACCGATGAATATTGTATATTGATTTGATTTACGTTTCATAATATTTCCTCGAATTTGAATATAACATCATTGATTAATACTGTTTAGGATAGGTGTATTAATCTTTTTATTTCATTTATTATATCACATTTGAACACAAAAATCAATAGCAATGCAGTTGCGCAGGACCGTCTTTATGAAATGATATCATATAAAGAAATACAGCATAGTAATTGTTCAGGTCAAAAATTAATACATTCCGGCATATATGATCAGCTGCATCGATACCGAATTAGCGAATCTTAAATTAATAAAATACTTATAAAGATCATACGATCTTATCTTCTAATAGCATAGCTGCATCACAAAGTAAAAAATAATTACTGTACAAGCAGCCGGGATGTGGACAACAAAGATCAATTTTGAACCGGGAATTTTACCGAATCTCCTCGGTCTTATTATTCCTACCGGCACACTTTCCCCGTTCCCGGTTGCCCTTTGGTTCGTTTATCCTGCAATGGGTATGGTATTTGGCGAATACCTGCAGAAATGCGAGGACAAGAAGAAAATGTACACAAAGCTTCTTGCCATTTCACTGGTCATCTTTGCATCTCTCACGTCAAGCTGTTTGTATTTCGGTATAGATATACGAAATATGTTTGTTTTATACGAAGATCTGTATTACCACACCAGTATGATCGGAACACTGTGGACTATGTGCATCGTCATGTCTTTGCTCGCAATCAGTTATCTGGTATTAAGAAAGCTCGAAGGAACAAAGGTTGGTACATTCGTCAGATATTGCAGTTCAAATATCAATACGATATATTTTATCCAATGGTTAGTAATAAGTTATACCCTGTCCGTTCTTATGGTGCTGGATATTGAGAAAACCACTTCCCCGCTCATCATTATTCTGTGGTTTGTTTTCTCAGCAGTTGTCACGATCTTGATATCGATACCTGTGGTCAGAATAATGAAAAAAATAAAAAACAAAAAGTCCGCAGCTGCCGGTTAAGCAGTTTAATTGAGATGAAAAAAGACGCACGATCAAATGATTCTGCGTCTTTTTTAATTCTGTATTACTTTGCTGTTACGGTCGCAATATCACTTGCGGAGACCTTCGTCCACTCACCGTTTACATACGCTTTTACAGCGTAGGAGTATTTCTTTCCTGCCTTTGTGCCGGTAATGCGGACTGCGTTCTTTTCAGTCTCAGCGACAAGTTTCAGCTTGCCGTTCACATACTTTAAAACCCTGTACTTCTCTGCATTATCAACTTTGTCCCACCTGACCGCAATACTTCCCTCGTCAGCAGTCAGCGAAACGACCGGCTTGTAATTTGCTGTCACTGATATTTCATAGGATTCCGCTGTTTCGGATAGATTTCCGCCAATGCTGTATCTTATCAGGAATTCGTATGTTTTCCCGTTTTTGAGTCCGGAGACCGTAAGAGAAGTTTTTGATAAAGTCCGGAGCTTTTCGTACTTGCCGTTTCTCTTGATATATACTGTATAGCTCTCTGCGCCGGGCACAGCGTCCCATGTCAGTTTCGCCTTGCTTCCCGTTATTTCAGCAGTCACATCTCTGCCGCTGTTCGGACGGTCATCAGCAGCAACCGTATGATCGGTGTCTGTTGGAGTGTTGCTTGTCTGGTATGACGGGACAGACGGTGTATAGCTGATGCCGGTGATGATCCATTTCGCATAAAGCGTCTTGTCAGCAGTTATCACGGTTTGTTCAAAGTCGAACGGACTGCCCGTGCATCCGGCATTGTCATACCAGCCGATGAAAACCGATTCGCCGCGGAAAGGATCAGCCGGAGCCGATGCCTTTTCACCGCTTATGACCCTCTGCGATGCAACCGCGCTGCCTCCCCTGCTGTCAAATGTGACGGTAAACGGGTGCTCTATCCTGTCTATCTGTGCCTGTACTGCAGCGGCATATAATGCGGCACCGCTTTCGTTCGGGTGGAAAGAATTTCTCCGGACAAATGAGGTCTTGTCGATCTCATCAGGATCCGTTTCAAACAGGAGCAAATACAGCTCGTTTATGTATGGCTGGGACGAATATGCTTCGTGTCCTTCGAAATCGGATCTGACATCGACAAAATATATCTTGAGACCGCTGTTGTCATGCAGATCGTTTACAATTGATCTCAACTCATCATCAAACCAGTCAACGGCATCTTTCAGTATCGCCGCTTTGTCAGAAGGAAACATACCGGTGCCGGATACAAGATACGGATAGCCGACAACAATTATTGAAGCATCTCCCGCCGCGCTTGCTAAGTTTCTATATGCTGAAATAAGTTCGTTCTTTAACCCGGAATAGAAAAGGCTTTTTTTCGCATCGATCCCCGTCTGAAAGTATTCGGTGGTACTTGTGAATGCAGCAGTTAAAATATCTACAAAACCGATATCGTTACCGCCTATGCTGATCGTGATATAGTCATTGGACGTCAGAGCCAGCCCGTTCAGTATATCAAGCTGTGCCGGAAGCGATGCAGTACCGGTATATGCCGTGTCATTCCAGTCGAAATTATACTCTATTTCCTGTGTTTGCGTAAGATGCTTTATCTCTGCCGAAGATGCCGCAGCCAGGTACCAGTTAGTACCTCTGTGATCTGCCATAGTTCCGGTAACGCCGTCAAGCGTCAGCATTCCTGCCCACGCTTTGGAAGAACGATGCGCAAGCCAGTCCTGATTCACTGCAGAATCGCTGACTTTTTCGTCCTGTCCGTAAAACGGCTTTATACCCTCCCCGGACGAATATGAGTCTCCGAGAGTCACTATGATCCTCGGGTCTGTTTCTGCACCGGCCGCAAATAAGAACTCCGGAATGATCCCGACGGCACTTGTAATTGCAAGCATTGCAGCTGTAATGAACGAAAGAATGCGATTTCTGATTTTTTTCATATACTACGTCCTTTCCGGCAAAATTCAGTGTATCTTTATGATTTTTATATATCAATTATAATACCGCTGAAAACATTTGTCAAGTTTTTAGTCTTTATTTGTGATATTTTGATATCTCCGCAGTCAGATCCGGTTTTGGACATCATTCTATAGACAAAAACAGGTTTTTGGTGTATAATAGTTTAGGGAACATCTAAAAACCTTTTGAGAGAAAAAGAGCTCAGTCCGAAAGGCAGGAATAAACCATGAAAATAAAACTCTGCACGATCGTCTCTCTTATATTGTGTGCAGCTGTTTCAGCAGGCTGCGGCAAATCCGGACAGCAGGAGCCAACTGCAGCTGCTGCCGCTTCCGTATCCGCGGAGACTGCCGAAGCAGATGCTGAAAAGAGAGATTCTGTCTATAAGGTGCTGGTAACGGATCAGTTAGGCAACCCTGTTTCCGGTGCAAAAGTGCAGTTCTGCAATGACGAAATGTGTCTTTTCTCCGTTACCGGCACGGACGGGACCGCCGAATTTGAGACTGACGAGGGACAAGGCTATGAAGTTCATCTGTTCAAGGTCCCGGAAAACTATGAAAGCGATGATACCGTATATCCGGCGCCCGAACAATACGGAACAGTAACGATTACAGCATATCTTAAAGATGATGCCGCCGATATTACCGACGATACTTACTCCGAAGAAGATTATAATAATATGACAATTGAATCGCTCGGCATTCGCTTGGATATAAAAGGCGTTTATAAAGATCTAAACGGGTTTATTGCGCAGTCAGTTATTTTTTATGCAGCGATGCAAAGGTTGTGTGCGCCTATTTGTGCGATATGACCTAAATATAAAAAACAGGAGAATCAAATGGAAAAAAGCAAATCCGGAAATATGCGCGATAAAGTCATTAAGATCATTCAGGCTATCCTTTGCACCGCCTATGTAATGTTCATGTCGGTGCAGGTGATCGGCATTTACATCTCCGGTACAGCAGCACAGGCTGTTGATCCGAAAGCGCAGATATATACACAGGAGATCGCCGCCGAAGCTGTTATGAAAGGAATGCCCCTGCTGATACTGTCCGCGGCAGTCACAATAACAGCCGCGGTACTCGGGATCCGTAACAGGAACAAGCCTTACATTGACCCGGCTATAAAGCGCGATATCATCACTTCCCGGATAAAGTCGCCCACCGCAGAGATGCTTGCCGAAAGATCAAAGCAGAAAAAACTGCATATAGCCGGCTGGGTATGCTTCGCGGCTTCAATGGTGCCGATAGTTCTCTATATGACAAACCCATCGCATTTTGACCGTTCCGATGCACAGGGACTTGAATCGGTGATAGCGGATATGGTGATGTTCATTCTTCCGTGGACTATCATAGGCGTCGGTGCATTGGCTGTATCGTTCATTCTTATCGACAAGAGCGTGAAAAAAGAGATCGAACTTGCGGCAGACTGTGAAAGGAATACAGATACATCAAAATCGGGAGAGAAACGTTCCAAAGCAGTCATAATAGTTAGATGCGCGGCTCTCGCAGCTTCTGCCGTACTTATAATAGCCGGCATTTACAACGGCGGAGCAAATGCGGTGCTGTCAAAAGCAATAACGATCTGTACGGAGTGTATCGGACTTGGATAATATGAATAACAAAGAGACGCTAAAGACTATGCGCCCGTCAAAAAGACGGCTGATACAGGTCTATGCCGCAGTTCTCTACAATGCGCACATCAGAGGGTTCATTGAGGGCATGATCTATACCGGAAAGGCGAAAATTGCCTGTGTTCCAGGATTAAACTGCTATTCCTGCCCCGGTGCGGTGGGCTCCTGTCCGCTTGGGGCATTGCAGAACGCGCTTGCTTATTCCGGCAAGACTGTGCCGTTCTACATTTTCGGGATACTGATACTGTACGGTATAATTCTCGGCAGAACGATATGCGGATTTCTCTGTCCGCTGGGACTTATACAGGAGCTTCTGCACAAGATACCTACCCCGAAGATACCGAAAAACAGCATAACACGCGCACTTTCATATCTGAAATACATAATACTTGCGGTGTTCGTCTGCGGGATCACCTTATGGTATGGCTTGGCGCATGACACCACTATTCCGGGATTCTGCAAGTATATCTGCCCGGCAGGCACATCTGAGGGAGCGGCAGCGCTTCTTGCCAACCCTGCCAACGCGGAGGATTTCGGTATGCTCGGCATACTCTTCACCCGCAAGTTCGTCATAATGCTGCTTACAGCGCTGTTCTGCATTTTCTGTTACCGTGCGTTCTGCCGTTTTATATGCCCACTCGGCGCGATATACAGTCTGTTCGGCAAGTTCAGCATCATCGGCGTAAAAGTCGATAAGACCCGCTGCAGCGGCTGCGGCGCGTGTGTGAGCTGCTGCGGTATGGACGTACGGAAAGTCGGTGACCGCGAGTGCATAAACTGCGGCAAATGTATGGAAGTATGCGAACAGAAAGCTATCTCGATAAAAGCCGGCAGCTTTACTCTGAAAGCTCCGGAAGGAGGCTGTGCAGATGACAGACCCGGCGCGGAAAAGAAAAGGAAGCTGTTTGAAAAAGTAACATGGTGTATAGCATTCGCTTCCCTTGTATTCGCACTTGTATGGTTCAACTTTCTTGACCCGTCACTGCAGAAAAATGAAGAACAGCCTGTGGAGCAGATACAGGCAGCCGAAAGCGCAGATATCCCGATAGGATATGAAGTCGGAAGCAAGCTGCCGGATTTTGAGACAGAGCTGTTCGACGGCGGCACATTCTCGATAAGCGCGTCGGCAGGAAAGCCGGTATTCATCAATCTCTGGGCGACATACTGCGGTCCGTGCGTCCGGGAATTGCCGCTTTTCGAGGAGCTGTACAAGGAGCACAAAGACGATATAGCAATGGTTGCTGTGCATTATTCCGAGCTGGACGATGACCCGGCAGAGTTCGCGGAGAAGAAAGGTCTTGATCTGCCATTTGCCGTAGATACGGAAGATAAAACAGTATGGAATGCGGTTGGCGGTACTGAATCTATGCCGCAGACGATAGTGCTGGACAGAAACGGAATTGTTATCTATAACAAGCGCGGTTCTGTGAAGAAAGAGCTTCTTGAATTGCTGTATCAGGAAGCATCAGCGCACTGAATCCTCATTCAAAGCAGCACCCGCGGGACCGTTCATTGCAGTCATGGCGGGTGCTTTGCTGTTTCAGAGGATCTTTCCCATGCAGAAACACTGCCATAAACGTTTATGCACCGGTTCTTGACTTTTTCACTCTTTCGCGGTATAATAATCAAAACAGTATGATACGGTGATGACAAAATGGATATTTTAACTATAATAATTGCAGTCTGCTCATGTCTTAATCTGATACTTCTTGCAGTTCTTTGCATCTTTACTGTCGGCAAAGACAGGACAAAGCAGATAAACTCAAAACTTTCAGAATTAAAAACCACGGTTGAATCGGAGAGCCGGGAGAATGCAAAGAACAATGCTGTTATTATAAGCACTCTCAAAAACAGCGATGATCAGATAAAAGAAACGGCAGCTGTTTTTTCCGGGCTTAAAGCAGATGTTCTCCAGAAGATGAACGATATCAATGTTGCAAATTCGGAAAGCACGATAAAGCTTATGAAGGAGAACAGCGAGCATTTTGCGAAGCTCAATGAAACTCTTACAGTCAGCTTGGACAAGCTTCGTGCCGAAAACAAGGAAAGCCTTGACAAGATAAACGGCACAGTGAACGAGAAGCTCCAGGATACCCTCGACAAAAAGATCAACGAGTCATTCCGTACCGTAAACGAACAGCTTATCGGCATTTCAAAAGGTCTCGGAGAGATGCAGAGCGTAGCTTCAAATGTTTCCGATCTGAAAAAAGTGCTTTCAAATGTCAAGACGCGCGGCAATTTCGGAGAAGTCCAGCTTGAATCCGTACTGCAGGATATCCTTGCGCCGGATCAGTATGTGAAGCAGGCAGATATCCTTCATAACGGGACGCAGGTTGACTTCGCTATCAGATTTCCCGGAACGGATAACATTCCCGTCTATCTGCCTATCGATTCAAAATTCCCCGGCGACAGCTATGAGGCGCTTGTTGACGCACTCAACAGCGGCAGCCGCGAAGATATCGACAGATGCAGGAAAAATCTTCAGAATGTCATAAAAGCCGAAGCCAAAAGCATTCGCGACAAGTATATTTCACCGCCGGCAACTATGGATCTTGCAATAATGTTTCTGTCTTCAGAGGGTCTGTACTCCGAGATAGTCAGCACTCCGGGACTTGTTGCCGAACTCCAGGCCATGCGAATAAACGTTGCCGGTCCATCGACTATGTCGGCTATGCTCAACAGTTTCCGGATAGGATTCCAGGCGCTTCGTATGCAGCAAAAGAGCGTGGAGATACAGCGTATTCTTGAAGCCGCGAAGAAAGAATTCGGCAGATTCGGGACAGAGCTTGAGGGTATGAGGAAGAATCTTAAAGCTACCGAAAGCAAGCTGGATTCGCTGATAGGTACGAGAACGAATGCGATCAACAGGGCTCTCAGAGGCATAACGGAGTTGTCCGATGATGACCTCGCCGGAAAGCTGATCGACAGCGTTGCAAAGAATTCCGATGATGATGTATAAACCGAAAAACCGCGGGAAGATATCGTAGCTTCCCGCGGTTTTATCATGTAATTTTCTGAACTTTACCCCTCCGCGATATGCGCCGGATACCATTTCTCAAACCATACCGTGAACATTCCCATGAGTGCGGTACAGCCGTTGCAGACTATCAGAGAAACAACATTCAGACCCGCCGAATGCATCAAAAACGCGGCAAATGCAAGAATTATATACAGCACACCCCAGGCTGCCGCAAGTATCTTGTTCGTTCGGACGAAAAGCGGATTTTCAAGCGCTTTTTCTCCGCCGTAATTGTACTTGACATACGCGGCGCAGAGCGGTTCGCGGGTAAATGCCGATATCAGCCACATCAGTCCGAATGCAAGATCACCGGTATCACAGGCAAGATTGGAATTGCCGGTCACGAGCGCGAATACAGACAGTGCGGAGACACAGGCTGCCGAAAGTCTGTCGTAGAGCGTAATTTCATGCTTGAACATCACTATCGGCATGAGCACACATACGCCTATCGTGATGATAGAACCGACGAACGCATCTATCGACACCGCTATCCACATCGTTATCCACATAGCGAGCAGTACGGAAAGCAGCGGCTTTTTGAGTGCGCCGTTTTTCGGAACAGGTTCGGCATACTGCTTATCCTGTCCGAAAAACTCGTCCCAGTGTATCATCAGGGAGAAGTCTCCTTTTACCGTGTAAAGGTGATCTCCGAGAGCCTTTGTGCCGCTCAGCTTTTTGGCGGCGATATCCTTCCACACCTGCCATGGAGTATCTATCCGTGTCGTGGCAGTAAGTGAACCGTCTGTAAGAACACGGCTGCCGTCCTTTGTAAGCTCGATCTGATATGTTTTTCCGAGATCGGTGTAGCAGATCTCAAGTACCCGGTCTTTCCCGTCATATCGGTTCTTATTATAGAGCGCAGCCATCTGCCGGGTGAAGGAAAGGCTCTCTTCCGCCTTTTCGCCTGTACGGCGGTCAATGCCCCAGCTCGCGTCCGCCATTTCCTCGAATACTTCTTTCGGATAAAGAAGCTCGCCGAGATGTGCGCGGGTATCCGCGGTGATCGCACCCTGTGCGTACTCCTTTCCGGCTGTTCTGACATAGCCGAGGTATTCGTCAGTCCGCTCCGACAGCTCCGGGATAGAGAAAAGCTCACCCTGTCCGCAGAAAATGGTTTCATACTCATCTTTACCGCAGATGTGATCGAACATTCCCCTTACCGCGTCGTAATTTCCTGCTGCAGACCAGAACCCGCAGGTAGATATCACCGCAAACTTCTTTCCGGACATATCGTACCGTGCAGGGTGACTTCCGCTTCCTACGTTATCGGTTCTTTCCTCCATGAACGGCAGCACCATTGGGAGCATGCGGTCTATCATATCTTTAAGAACGCCGGGAACGCTGAAATAATAAAGCGGGAAGCTGTAGATAATCATATCCGCTTCAACTATCTCCTGTATGATCGATGTCATATCGTCCTTCGTGACGCACTTTCCCGGAGTTGCCTTCCAGCAGGCAAAACAGCCTTTACAGCCCTTTATATCCTTCTCCTGCAAATGTACTATCCCGGTGGTGTTATCCGAGACTTCATTCATTCCTTCAACGAATGCCTTCGTCAGTTTAAGGGAATTGCTTTTCTCTCCCTTCGGACTTCCGTTGAGTATAAGTATTTTCATTCTTTATTCTCTCCAATCATTTCAATGCACTTACCGCACCATTCCTCAAGCATTTTCATGTACATTTTTCCGTATTCCACAGTCATCTGCCAGTAGAGCGCATTCTCCGGCGAGCTGACATACTGTGCGTATGACAAGGCAGATTCCGTGGGTTTGTCCAGACTTCTGCCGAACTGCATTACCTCTTCCCGTACGGTATTAAAGAATGCAATATTCTCCTCTGCCGGCAGCTCACCGCGGAAGAATGTGAGCATAAGGAGCCTGCTTCGGGTATCCAGGCACGACTCTGTGCGAAGCCAGCGGATAAGCTCCTCTTTTCCGGCATCGGTTATCGAAAAAAGCTTCTTATCCGGTCTTCCCTCCCCTTTTACTGCGGTATCCGTGACAAAACCGCTCTTTTTGAGAGTCTGGAGTTCCCGGTAGATCTGACTTGTCTGAGCTGTCCAGAAATAGTTCAGAGAATCTCTGAACACCTCCATTATCTGATAGCCGGTCATACTTCTGTAATTCAGCAGACCAAGAATACCGTGTTTAAGCATGTTCCTTCCTCCTTATTCCACTTGTGGAATATTATACATCATTCATATAAATTTGTCAAGTACATTTCAAACATATTTCCGGAATCGCAGTGCTTCAGCAAGAATTTTCAGTGCGGAATTGACATATTTATAATAACATGGTATAATGTAGAATATCATTGCATACAGAAGAAGGAGAAGAAATGTATTACACAAATGTTCTTGACCTGATCGGCAATACGCCTCTGCTCAGTCTGGAGCAGACTACCGGACTGCAGATCTACGCTAAAGCGGAGTTCTTAAATCCAGGCGGAAGCATAAAAGACCGCATCGCTCTCAATATGATAGAGGAAGCGGAAAAGGACGGACGGTTAAGACCCGGAATGACGATCATCGAACCTACCTCCGGAAATACCGGTATCGGGCTTGCGCTCTGCGGTGTACGGAAAGGCTACCGCGTTATCATCGTAATGCCGGAAAACATGAGCGAGGAACGCAAAAAGATCATACGTGCGCTCGGAGCGGAACTTGTACTTACAGATCCGAAGCTGAGCATCGGCGGTTCCGTGGAAAAGGCGCTGGAGATCGCAAGCAGCTCGGAGGACTACTTCGTACCCCAGCAGTTCCAGAATCCCGCAAATCCGCAGATGCATTACCGCACAACTGCCGTTGAGCTTGTCGAACAGCTCGGCAAGAAGATCGACGTCTATGTATCCGGCGTCGGAAGCGGCGGCACCTTACAGGGAATTGCCCAGTACCTCCTCGAACAGAACCCGGACTGCAAGATAGTCGCAGTAGAACCTCTCCACGTTTCCGCACTTCTCGGAGATGAACCCGGTCTGCACCAGATACAGGGAATAGGCGACGGTTTTATTCCGGATATCCTCGATACATCTATCATTACGGATATAATCGAAGTCTCCGATGATGACGCTATCAACACCGCACGCGAACTTGCAAGGATACAGGGATTGCTTGTCGGTACATCGTCCGGCGCCAATGTATGGGCAGCGAAGAAGATATCCGAGAAATACGGCAGGGATAAGGTAATAGCAACTGTTCTTGCTGACCGCGCGGAAAGATATTTCAGCACATCTCTTATATAAGCAGTTTACACTCAATATAACAGTATGGTATAATCAACGTAAAGAAAGCCATGATAAAAATGCAGACCCGACGGGATAAATGCCCGACAGGTCTGCATTATTCATGCACAAAACAAATTATAATATCAATATATTTTTCAGCTTTTCGTTTTATTATCTGACAAAAGCAGGTATCCGTGTATCAGATTGGAAAGGAAATACAGCACAGCGCATTCATTTTCCTGCCAGATACGGAAACGGCGCTTGACACCGCATATCAGATACCCGTCAGTAACTTCCCCGCTGCCCGTTCGTATGATCATTACCGAGCTTAATCCGCGGCTTTTCAGCGAATCGTAAAGAAGCGGACAAATCTTCTCGATCTTAGAGAGATCACTGGACGTATAAAGGTCATCGATGCCGAGTTCCGTGATATCGGATACGTCAAGATCAAGCTGTTCATCTGCAACTGACCTCAGCCTGTTATTCCTGTCCGCGAAATATAGATCCGGTATCTGAAGAAAATCCGTCAGAAATGTAAGCGCCGATCTCATCTTCTCACGCAGCGTATCTCCGCGCCCGAAAAGCTTCTGCAGGTTTACCATATCGTCAAAGATATTGTGCTTTACCAGCTTTTTTATCTCGATGTCACGATGCTTTTCCGGCTGATAGATAACGTAACAGTTGCGGCCCTTGCTTTTTCCGAGATACAGCATTTTATCAGTAAGACCGAACAGATCGGAATAATTCTCCGCGTCGGCGGGAAAAGAGGCACAGCCCGCAGTGCAGGTAACAAACGTACTCCCCGGATCAAGGCTTACATTCTGTCTCAGAACACCGCTGTTCTCGTAAAGCTCCTTAAAAAATTTCTGCTTTTCAGTAAGTTCCGTATCACGAAGATCAATCATCAGAAGCTCATCACCGCCGAAACGTCCGATAATGCCGTTCCCGCCAAGCGTTCCGGCAAGTGATCCCGTCACTGCCTTGAGCACGGTGTCACCTGCTTCATGTCCGAATGTATCGTTGATGAAGAACTATCCGTACTATTCCGCGAATTAAAAACTCCCGCACATTTCTGTACGGGAGAAGCTTTCCGATCATATAGCCTGTCTTATCTTTTCCGGCATCGTTCTCTTAACGATATCCGCGCCCATTGCACGGAGTTTAACGTCCATATTGTCGTAACCGCGCTCAATATGGTATATATCTTCTATCTCTGTCACACCGTCGGTACTGAGTCCCGCGATGATAAGCGCAGCGCCTGCACGCAGGTCTGTTGCCTTTACGGGAGCGCCGGTGAGGTGATCCACGCCTTCGATGACTGCTACCTTGCCGTCAACGGAGATGTCTGCTCCCATTCGGCGGAGCTCATCGGCATATCTGAAACGGTTGTCAAAAATGCCTTCTGTGATTATGCTTGTCCCCTTTGCAAGGGTAAGGAGTGCCGCAAGCTGAGGCTGCATATCGGTGGGGAATCCGGGATGCGGCATAGTCTTGACGGTAATTCTGTCGTAGTTGCCCTGACCGATGACTCTTACGCTGTCATCATATTCCATAACAACAACGCCGATCTTGCGGAGTTTTGATGTTATAGGTTCAAGGTGCTTCGGAATAACATTCTTGATAAGCGCATCGCCCTTTGTTGCCGCAACAGCTATCATAAATGTACCCGCCTCGATCTGATCGGGGATTATGGAGTATTCGGTGCCGTGAAGCCTGTTGACGCCCTTGATCTTGATAACATCAGTACCTGCGCCCATGATATCTGCGCCCATGGAGTTGAGGAAGTTTGCAAGATCAACGATATGCGGCTCTTTGGCTGCATTTTCAAGGATCGTAAGACCCTCAGCCTTAACGGCTGCGAGCATAGCGTTTATTGTAGCGCCTACCGATACCTTATCGAAGTAGATCTGGGTACCGAAAAGGAAATCCGCCTTGATATCAACGATACCGTGTTCGATAGAGCATTTTGCTCCGAGAGAACGGAAGCATTTGAGATGCTGATCCATAGGTCTGTCACCGAGGTCACATCCGCCGGGCATAGGCACCTGAGCATGTCTGAATCTGCTGAGAAGTGTCGCAAGGAAATAGTACGAAGCTCTCATGGATCTTGCAAGCTCGTAAGGAACCGGCATATCTCTGATAGGTCTCGGGTCTATTTCAAGCGTATTCTTATTGATGAATCTGATCTCTGCTCCGAGTTCACGGAGAATACGGAGATCGATATTGACATCGTTTATTGAAGGAACATTTTCGAGCACGCAAGGCTCATCGGCAAGGATAACGGCAGGTATTATCGCGACTGCTGCGTTCTTTGCTCCGCTTATCTCGACTTCACCCGTAAGTCTGTTTCCGCCGTTTATAATAAATTTCTCCAAAACATTAACCTCTTGTTCGGTATTTTGGTCACAGTGTGTGACCAATGAACCTGAAGCGTCCGCTCCGCGGATCGCGATAGGGCTTTGGGAGTAGATCAGAATCCGTTCTGACAAAAAGGCATACCGATACAGGGCATAGTATGCCGTACCGATATGTAAGATTATAGCACACTTTCTTCCAAAAATAAAGCCTTTTTAAAGAAAATCTACATTTTCAACATATATTTTTAACACAAATGCGGCAGTTATACATGCCACAATAAGGGAAAAGTCCAGTATTTTAACGTTTTATCCCCTCAAAGCGCTTCAGTACGCCCCGCACAGCGTTTTTCACATTTTTGTCTATTATGCACAACTATTCTTCGATTATAACGATCTCATCATCGTCTTCCGGCAGTGAATCTTCTTCATAAGCGGGAATGACGGCAGTTTCATCATTTGCCGGAGCCTGTTCCGTATTCTCTGTTTCCGCGGTCACAGCTTCACCGGAAGCCTGTGCAGCATCACTCTCCCCTGCATCTTCACCTTCTGCGGAATCTGCCGGCACTGTCGTATCTTCGGAAGCCGCAGTCGGCAGTGTTTCCGCATTGACCTCATCGTCAGTTGACTTCTTCGCCTTTACGGTTTTCTTGGTAGTAGTGCTTTCTTCGGGAACCTCCGGTTCTATTTTAATGATCTTTATGGAATCAATGATTATGGACTGGAGCGGTTTAGACGGCATATCCTGCTTATCATCCGATTTATTGCCGGATACGACTTCAACAGAAGTAATAGCCTTGAGCACATCAAAGCCGTCGATGACCTGTCCGAACACTGTGCTTGTACCATCAAGATCGTACAGACCGCCTACGCGTTTATATTTCTCCTTAACCTCTTCGGGGATAGCCTTAAGCTTATCGAGGTATTCCTGGTATTTTTTCTTGTCTTCTTCGAGGAGTCTTGCCGAGATCTCCTCATTGCCGAGCTGTTCGCTCAGCTTATCTATGACAGCATCGATATCCTGGGGCTTGTCATTGTCAACGATGTAGAACTGCGCATAGCAGCCCTTTTTGGAAGCGGCAAGGCACAGCGCACCGTAGAAGTTGAAGGTTACCGGAGATGTCTCAACGGGTATGTAAAGCGAATCCGGGACTTTTCCGTCGCTTCCGTCGCCGTTCAGCGAACCGCCCTGGATAACATACTCGTCGATAACGCGGTGAATGGTGGTGCCGTCATAATAGCCGCGGTCTGCATATTCAACGAAACGGTCAACTGCATTCGGAGCTGCCCCGTGGAACAGCTTCGCCGTAATATCGCCGTAATCCCGCACGCTGATAACCGCGTACATATCGTTCTCTTCCAGCGCAACTTCACCGAGATTGCCCACAACAGGCTCTTCTCCGCAAGCCGCAGCCGTCATTATCATAGCCGCAGCAAGTATCGCCGCAGCCGCCCTTTTCAGTGTTCTTATCATAACTCATCATCTCCGTCAGAGATTGTCACTCGCGCTCGAGAGGGTCGCTTGCGCTTGAGAAGGTCGCGCACGGCGCTCGAGACTTGGGGGAAACCTTTCTGAAGAAAGGTTCTCCCCCAAACCCCTTTCCAAAGACTTTTAATCGCTCCGCACTTAAGGGAGAATGTATTCAGATCCTTTTATGAAAAGTCTCAAAGATCGTCACGATTCTGATTTGTCGTCGAAGACAAAGCAGGACGCTTTGTGTTTGTCCCCGAAACGCCGCAAGGAGGCGGCGATAAAAGGGACGGACACGACACACAATAATTATTCACTATTCATTATTCATTTTTCATTAATTCCGCGCGGTACTCCCCTATAGTCACTTTATTGATGTAAATAGGCTCAACCGGGATTGAGAGATTGCCGCTTACCTCGGCATTGCAGATCTTCTCGATAACGTCAAACCCGTCTATCGTCTGAGCAAATACCGTGTAAGCGCCGCAGAAGTCGATTATAACGCCCTTTTCAACGAACGCATCTATCAGACTGTCAGGAAGAAGCGGTTCGTCATTCTCATTCTTGAAATTGTGCAGATCGGTGATCTCCTGCTCCGAAAGAGGGCGCTGATTGAGAACCATAAAGCGGCTGTCTCCCGAACCGGTATATCCGCTGAATGAGCAGATTGCGCCTTTAAACGGCCACAGATCAACCGAATACTCATTCTCTATCGGCTTTCCGTCATCGGTAAAACCGGAATTTCTCGATTCGTCATACGCACCGGACATAAATATCGACTTGTCGATAATGCAGTAAATATCCTTGCCGTTGTAGTAGCCCTCGTTTGCGCGATTCACGAAGTTGCGCACAGTGTTTGGCGCGTATTCGGGATAAAGCACCGCGGTTATGGTTCCGGCAGTCGTCTCGATGACCGCAGTCTGCTGTCCTTCTTTCGGCTCCTCAAGCTGAACAAGGTGCATATCCGCGTAGTCGTATGTGAACAGCGGATTCTTGGTCATTCCGTCGGTATTTCCGAACAGCGAACAGCCTGAAATCAGCATCGTTCCGGCAAGTGCAGCGCAGGCGAATATCTTTTTCAGCATACCGTCACGCCTTTCTGATGACAGTACCCTGTCTCGTTTCCTCAACGATGTAGCCGAGATCGGTTATCTGCTTTCTCAGCTCGTCCGCAAGCGCAAAGTCCTTCGCTTTTCTCGCCGCAGCGCGCTTTTCTGCAAGCTCCGCTATCTCTGCGGGCAGTTCTCCGCCCTCCTTCTTCTCGGAGAGCTTTTCAGCCGCCTTTACAAGTCCGAGCGACAGCACTGTGTCAAAGTCCTCTATCAGCTTCAGCTTTGTAGCGTTGTCGGCATCGGATTTGAGAACATCGTATATCGCAGTAACTGCCTGTGCGGTGTTGAGATCGTTGTCCAAAGCTTCCGTGAATGCGCCTTTCAGCTCCGCATACTTTGCTTCGTTCACGCTGCCGCCCTTGTCGTCAAGTATCTGCGCAACACGCGCCGCCAGCTTCTTATAAGCCTCAGCTGCGTTGTCAAGGTTCTCCCATGTAAATACAAGGTTCTTGCGGTAGTGGGACTGGAGGCAGAAAAAGCGGTATGCAAGCGGATCGTAGCCTTTCTCTTCAAGCAGCGAAACGGTAAGGAACTCGCCCTTCGACTTGCTCATCTTGCCGTCGTTGGTGTTGAGGTGGTGAACGTGGAACCAGTATTTGCACCACTTATGACCGAGGAAAGCTTCACTCTGCGCTATCTCGTTGGTGTGATGCGGGAACTGGTTGTCGATTCCGCCGCAGTGCAGATCGAGGTATTCCCCGAGGTGCTTCATGCTGATGCAGGAGCATTCGATATGCCAGCCGGGGTAGCCTACGCCCCACGGGCTGTCCCATTTGAGTTCCTGGTCTTCAAACTTGGACTTCGTGAACCAAAGAACGAAATCAGCCTTATTGCGCTTGTTCTCGTCTGCTTCAACGCCGTCACGGACGCCGACTGCAAGATCCTCCTCGGTGAAGTCGTTGAATACATAGTATTTATCAAGCTTTGATGTATCGAAGTAGATGTTTCCGCCTGCCTCGTAGGCATAACCCTTTTCGATGAGGGAGGAGATCACCTTGATAAACTCGTCGATGCAGCCGGTAGCCGGCTCAACAACGTCCGGAGTTTTAATGCCGAGCTTTGCGCAGTCGGCAAAGAATGCGTCGGTGTAGTATTTTGCGATCTCCATAACGGTCTTGTGCTCCCGCTTTGCGCCTTTGAGCATCTTGTCGTCGCCGGTATCGCCGTCACTGGTCAGGTGTCCTACATCGGTTATGTTCATTACGCGGGTAACGTCAAATCCGGTAAAGCGGAGATACTTTTCAAGCACGTCCTCCATGATGTAGGTGCGCAGATTGCCGATATGGGCATAATGATACACCGTGGGACCGCAGGTGTACATTTTCACCTTTCCCTCGGTGTATGGTATGAATTCTTCTTTTGTTCTTGAGGCTGAATTGTAGATATACATTATACATTTTCCTTTCGGATATATTTATTTAACAAAATAGTAACAGATTATAATAAGCGCCAGCGAGCCGAACATTATTATCCAGTTGCGCGTCATTGTCCGCTTCATGCGCTTTTTGGATTCCTCGGGATCGTACTTCTTCTTATACATTCCTGTTTCTCCTGTACGCGAGATAGCTCTCAAGTATGATCGCCGCGGCTGCCGAATCTATCACAGCCTTGCGCTTCCTGCCGCGCTTGTTGAGTTCGTTCATGATCTCATGCGCCGTTACAGTCGAGCTTCTCTCGTCCCACATCTCAACCGGGATATCGAGCCGCGCCCGAAGCAGTTCCGCGAACTCACAGCACTTCTCGCTTCTCGGACCTCTCGTGCCGTTCATATTTATCGGGTTGCCGACCACCGCAAGCTCCGCGCCGAGCTCTTTTATCTTGTCCGCGACTTTATCCGCGCACACCTCGAACCGCTTTTCGTCTATTATGCACACGGGCGTTGCTATCATCTCAAGCCTGTCGCATTCCGCAATGCCGGTGTGGCTGTCACCGAAATCTACCGAAACTATTTTCATATATCTCCTTTTATGTATGCGCCCAGAGATCAGCCTTATCGGGATCAAACCGCACGCGTATCACCTGCGTGTCATATTCGCTTGTGCAGACGTGAACGTTCTCGTTCGAGGGTTCTGCAAAATACGGAGGCTCCTTTGTCTCAAAGTTTCCTTCTACCGCTTCCTGTATCCGCAGATCGGTAAGGTACAGACCGAGCTTCGAGACCCCGTCGTAAACGCTGTCGTCGTACATCATAAATTTGCCCTGAACCGCCGCGTACTCCGCGTAGCCTGCTTTTTCTTCAGTATCAACCTCGGTGCCGCCGCTCGGACAACGCAGATAGATGAACTCGTTGTCCGTCCACCACTGTTCCGACGGATCATCGTAGAACTCCCAGCCGTGCGTACCGCTGTGGCACCAGTAACCGTCTGTGAAAGTGTTCATCGGCGAGAACCACAGCGCTCCGCCGTCCACTATATCACCGCAGCAAAAGCCGTTGTTGAGAATGCGCACAAGTCCTCCGTGAAACTTGCTGTAGCCGAGAACTATGACCGCTTCGCCGTTATCCGCCTTCATTTCACCGAAATAGCGTATCTGGCAGTAATCGTCGGCGTGAATGAGCTGTCCGCTTGTCTGAAGCTCCGTTATAAGCTCGCCGGCAGCGTCCGTTTCAACGGTCTCGATATCTCCGTCCCGCTCGTCCGGTTCATCGGTCTGCTCAACGCTCGTTTCGCCGGGAACGGAAATCTCCTCCGTATTTGTCGTTGTCACGCTGACAGGCGATGTTGGCTCTGTCTTTTGCTCTGTCCCCCTGCATCCGGCGCACAGCAGCACCGACAGCATCAATGCCGTCAGATGTTTTGCTTTCATTTTATCTCCTCCCGTGAACACTTCTTTGTCTATATCTTTAGGTATTGCCTTTACTCTTTATACGCGTCAGCCACCGCTTTTGCCACGGTATCCGCTACCCGCTTGTCAAGCGGGCTCGCGATGATGTTCTCCGGAGTTATCTCATTATCCGGGATAATCGACGCGATAGCATAAGCCGCAGCGCGCTTCATTTCCTCGGTTATGCGTTTTGCCTGCACTGAAAGAGCGCCCTTGAAAAGTCCGGGGAACACAAGGACGTTGTTTATCTGATTCGGGAAGTCGCTTCTGCCTGTACCGACAATGAACGCACCGGCTTTCTTTGCCTTGTCCGGCATTATCTCCGGAGTCGGATTCGCCATTGCGAATACTATCGGCTTTTCTGCCATGCTCTGCACCATTTCCTCCGAAACGAGGTTGGGGCGGGAAACGCCGATGAATGCGTCCGCGCCTTTCATAGCGTCGGCGAGCTTACCCTTGCGGCAGTTCTTGTTTGACTTGTTCTTTATGTCTTCATGAGCGGGATTGTCATAGCTGTCATCGCGGTTGATTATGCCGCAGAGATCTACCATTATCAGATCGCCTATGCCGAGACTTAACAGGAACGTGCCGATAGCTATACCCGCTGCACCTGCGCCGTTTATTACGACTGTCATATCCGAGAGCTTCTTGCCGGCGCACTTTGCCGCGTTTATCAGCGCCGCGCCGACTACGACCGCAGTTCCGTGCTGATCGTCGTGGAATACCGGGATATCCAGCTTCTCTTTCAGCTTCCGCTCGATCTCGAAACAGCGCGGAGCCGCAATATCTTCAAGGTTGATGCCGCCGAAGCTGTCGGACAGCAGCTCTATCGTATGAACGATCTCGTCAACGTCCTTGCTCTTTATGCAGAGCGGGAACGCGTCAACCCCCGCGAACTCCTTGAACAGGCAGCATTTTCCCTCCATTACCGGCATACCGGCAAGTCCGCCGATATCACCGAGACCGAGCACCGCCGTACCGTCGGTAATAACTGCGACAAGGTTCTTTCTGCGGGTGAGCTTATACGAAAGTGACGGGTCTTTCTGTATCTCAAGACACGCCTGCGCAACTCCCGGAGTGTAAGCGAGCGAAAGATCCTCGCGCGTATTGATCGGTGCGCGGGAGATGACCTCGATCTTCCCTTCCCATTCGTAGTGTTTTTTGAGTGCTTCTTCTTTGATGTCCACCTTTTTTCAATGCACAATGCACAATTCACAATGCACAATTATGGTATCGCCTTCGGCGATGATCATAAAAGGGTAAATTGACTATCGTGCTTCTCCTTTCTCACTTCTGTTCAAAAATCCTTTTAACTATTGCAGTCAAGATCCTGATGATCTCCTTGCAATCGTTGTAAATACTTTCATAATGTTCTTTTTCTATATAATCGGTTTTATATAAAAGTTCGAGCCAATACTCGGTCTCACATGCTTCTTTCAGAGCAATGTTCATTTTTGCTCCGAAATCCGCTCTGCTCTGTCCTCTTATTGCTTCCCTGACATTTGCACCTATGCTTGTTCCGCTGCGAAGGATCTGCTTTGACATAACATATTCGCTTTTTTCAGCGCACAAATACTTATACAGATTAACGATCCGCACAGCAAATTCCATACTTTTTTCAACAATAATGTTATTATCCGTCATTCAAATAAGCGCGAAGCGCCTCCATAATTGTGAATTGTGCATTGTGAATTGTGCATTCACACATTAAGGTGTTCTCCGCGGGTGATTATGGCGCGGACAGACTGCTCCGGCGTGAACTTGTAGCCCAGCGATATAGCGTAGTGGTTGTAGAAGCCGTGGAAATCCGAGCCGCCGGTGGGGAGAAGTCCGTACTGCTGGCACATATCGAGAAGCTGCTCTTCCTCGGTCTCGTCGGCGCTCTCGTGGTAAACCTCGATGCCGTCAATCTTGCCCTGTGCGGCAAGCTCCTCGATAAGCTCGAAGCTGTTATATACTTTCGGGTGCGCGATAACGGCAGTACCGCCTGCCGAGCGTATAAGCTCCAGCGCAAAGCGCACGTCCGGATTATGCTCCGTTTCCTTGCGCACTTCCTCGGCGCAGAGACCTGTCTGTGCATTGAACAGCTTGTCATACACATCGCCGTACAGGTCTGTGGTGTATCCGTAGTCCATGAGCGCGTGCATTATATGGCACTTGTATATCGTCTTTCCTCCGGCTGCATAGCGCAGAATGTTCTCGAAAGCTATCGGGTACTGCTCGATGACCTTGAGCGCCATTTCCTTGCCCCTGCGCTTCCTTGCCTCCGTGGTGCGCAGGCAGAGCCCTTCGAGTCTGTCCGGCTTATGGGGCATATAGCAGAGGATATGCACCTTTCTGCCGCGGGTGCCGTCAACGGCGGATATCTCCACAGCCGGCAGCACTCTGATGCCGTAACGCTGACCGAGTATTACAGCGCGGGCGGTAGATGCAAGGCTGTCGTGATCGGTTATCGAGAGAACGTCGATATTGTTGCGTTTAGCCTGCGCAATGACTTCCTCGATACCAAGTGAACCGTTCGATAAAGTGGTGTGACAATGTAAATCTGCTCTCATGACAATTCTCCTGTTTTACATTCCTTTCGTGTAAACCTTACCCGTCATGCTCTGCGAAGCAAATCGGAGACAGCGCAGGGCGGATATATCCGACTGCGGCACGGTGCCGCATAATTACTTGATAACTTTTCCTTTTGTCTTTACTTTCACAGCCGCGCCGTGAGTGCGGGCGGACTTTTTCTCCTTCGGGATCTCTGTCGGCTCCTCGAAGCCTCCTCTGTCCTCGAAAACCGCTTCTTCTTCCGTGTCATAGCGGGAGTATTCGGGATTCTTCTCCCCCTTCGACTCATAGAAGGGGTCAATGATGAACTTCTGTATCACCGGGTACGCACAGAATGTGGCGATGAAATTGAGCCATGCAAAGGGCAGTACCGGCAGAAGAAGCATAGAATACGGGAATCCGAGCATCATCAGCGCGATGATCGCAAACCACGCGAAGAATGCGGCGAAACTTCTCTTGAAGCCTACAACCATGAGAATGAACGAGTTCTTGATTATCTGCGGGAGTTTAAGGTTGAGGGCGACTATCTGCGGATAGATGTAGAAGTGCATCATTATCACGAAAAAGCCCATTGCTACAGACAACGCGAGTATTATCTTCGTCTGCATATCGGAAGTGTTCTGCAAAGCCGCGGAGTAGAAGTTCAGATTATAAGCGAGTATGAATATCAGTCCGAGGTCTATGATACCGACGATAAAGGACTGTCTGAAATTCTTCTTGAACGCTTCAACGAACTCATGGAACACGAATATCGGTTCCCCTATCACGAATTTGCGCATAAGCTGGGTCATTGCCGCTGTTGCGGGTCCGAATGTGACCACGGGAATGCAGAAAAGAACGTATATAAGATTGATCTGGAAGAACTTCCAGAACTTTTCACCGAATATCTCCCAGAACAGAAAGAAGGCTTTTTTCTTGGGTCCGCCCTTCTGAACGCCGCTTCCTGTTTTTCTGTAATTATATAAGCCGAATGCCATAAATACCCTTCCAAAAACACGGCGCTTGCCGCAGAAAATAAAATACCAATCATATTATACTACATTTCGTCACATTTTGCAAGCATTTTTTTGCTTTTTTACGAATACGGCGGGCTGATACACGGATCATTTCAAAAAAGAACGATAATAATTGACATTTCGGGCAAAATATGTTATTATGTATATACTTGTAATTCTGTACCGGGAGAGTGGTGGATAAGCTTTGTTTGAACGGCTCGAATATCTGCGCGAAAAATCAAACAAGCTCCCCTTGCGTCCCGGAGTATATCAGATGAAGGACAAGTCCGGCAAGATAATCTATATCGGCAAGGCAAAGCTGTTAAAGAACCGCGTGACTTCCTATTTTCACGCTGTCGAAGCGCATAACGCCAAGACCTACAAGCTCGTGTCGGTGATATATGACTTCGATTTTATCGTGTGCGATACCGAGCTTGACGCACTTGTTCTTGAAGCAAGCCTCATCAAGCTCCATTCGCCGAAGTACAATATCCTGCTGAAAGACGACAAGGGATTCAGCTACTTCCGCATCACCGGCGGCGATTATCCGCGCATACGCCATTCCTTCAAGAACGACGATCCCTCCTCCTCATACATCGGTCCGTATATGAGCGCATGGACGGTCAAGCAGACCTGTGAGGAGTGCAATAAAATATTCATGCTCCCCACCTGCAATAAAGAGTTCCCACGCGATTTCGGCAAAGAGCGCCCCTGCCTCAACTACCACATCAAGCGCTGCATGGGCGTGTGCAAGGGCAATATCTCCCCGGAAGAATACGGCGGTATCATCAGACAGGCTGTCGATTACATCAGAAACGGCAGCAAGGATAGTGTTGAGCGGCTCACCGAGGAAATGAACGCGGCAGCGGAAGCGCTTGAATTTGAGAAGGCGGCAAAGCTCCGTGACAGGATCGCCGCGATAGAACGCGCCGCGAACGTGCAGTCAATACGCTCGGAACGGGATATAAGCTGCGATGTGTTTGCCCTTTCGCACAACACGGGACTTACGGCGGCTGCCGTAGTAAAGTACAGGAACGGTCAGCTCATCGACAAGGAAAACTACTTCATCGGAGATGAGGGCGAGCCGGAATTTATGCGCTCGGAGTTCCTTATGCGCTATTACGAGAACGGCAGAGAGATACCGAAGCTGATACTGCTGGACGGCGATACCGAGGACAACGGACTGCTTGAGGAATACTTCCGCGGCATTTCCGGTCACAAGGTGTCGATAAATGTTCCGAAACGGGGCGAGAACCTTGTTCTCTCAACGCTTGCCAAGAGCAATGCGGACGAATACCTCGCGCTGCGGGTAGGACGGACAAGCCGTGAGATAACCGCGCTCCAGGATCTCCAGAAGCTTCTCGGGCTGAAGAAGATACCCGAACTGATCGAAAGCTACGATATATCCAATATGGGCGAACAGACGCGCGTTGCGGGTATGATAACATATAAGAACGGCAGACCGTTCAAGGCGGGCTACCGCAGATTCAACATCAAGGACGTTGCCGGTATAGATGACTACGCCTGTATGCAGGAAGTCCTCCGCAGACGCTTCACCCATTACCTCGACGGCGACGAAAGCTTCTCCGAGCGCCCCGATCTTATCCTGCTGGACGGCGGAAAGGGTCATGTGGCGGCAGTTCGGGAAGTGTTCGATGAAATGGGCATAGACGTACCGCTGTTCGGACTGGTCAAGGACGACAAGCACCGCACCCGCGCGATAGCTGCGGACGGCGGCGAGATACAGGTCAACTCGAACCGCAGCCTGTTCAGGCTGCTGACAGAGATACAGGACGAGGTACACCGCTACTCGATAAACTACCAGCGCAAGAAGCACAAGATGACGCAGTACGAACTCGATCTCACGAAGGTGAACGGCATCGGTGAGAAAAAAGCGCTGGCACTTCTGAAAGAATACAAGACAAAACAGGGCATAAAAGCCGCCACAGTGGAACAGCTGATGCAGACCGCAAAGATCAGCAGAGAGACTGCGGAAGAGCTGTATGTCTTTGTACAGGACGCATTCTGACATATTACCGATAATAGAAGACCGAAAGGATAAGTTATGAGAGTTATTACGGGAAAAGCCCGTGGAATGAAACTTAGATCGCTGGAAGGCACAGATGTCATAAGACCCACTGCCGACGCGGTAAAGGAAGCTATGTTCAGCATCGTGCAGTTCGATCTCGATGAGGACAGCGTGGTGCTCGATCTGTTTGCCGGCTCCGGTCAGCTCGGTATCGAAGCGCTCAGCCGGGGCGCAAAAAAAGCTTACTTCGTTGACAGCAGCCGTGAGTCGATAGCGGTGATACGGGAAAACCTTGCACACACGAAGCTTGAAGACCAGGCGCAGGTCATTAATATGCCCAACTCCGCATTTTTGCGCACCGCACGGGAAAAGATAGATATAGCATTCCTCGATCCGCCTTACGGAAAAGACCTGATAAAGCGTTCGCTCCCCGCACTCACGGAAATAATGAGCGAAAACGGCATAATCGTCTGCGAACATGAGAAGGAATGCAGGCTCCCCGAAGAGGAGAACGGATTTGTGATATCCGGAAAATACAGATACGGAAAGATCGCCCTCACCGTTTACAAGCGGAAACAGAGCGAGGAAACGGAGACTGAATGAAGAAAGCAATTTATCCGGGAAGCTTCGATCCCGTAACCAACGGTCATTACGAGATAATCAAACGCGCGTCGGGTATGTTCGACCGCCTCATAGTGCTGATATCGGTAAACCCTAACAAGCACTCCAGCTTTACTGTCGAAGAACGCGCGGACCTGTTAAGGCGCGTGTGCTATGATATACCGAATGTGCAGATAGACAGCTGCAGCGGACTTATCGTGGACTATTTCAGGGAGCATGACTGCGACATTATCGTAAAGGGACTGCGCGCGATGTCCGATTTTGAGACGGAGTTCCAGATGGCGCATGTCAACAAGCATCTCTGCCCCCGTGCGGAGACGGTATTCCTGTGCGCAGACAACGAGAACACCTACCTATCATCGAGCATGGTCAAACAGATAGCGGTATTCGGAGGCGATATCTCGCCTTTCGTACCCGAATCTATCAAAGAAGATATAATGAAAAGACTTGATACAACTAAGACAAACGGAGGAACACAGAAATGAGTATTGATGAAATTCTTGAAATGATGGACGATATGCTTGACAAGGCGGTGAATATGCCGTTTTCGAGCAAGAAGTCGCTGATCGACGTTGACAAGATGCGCGAGCTTATCGACGAGATCCGTCTCAATATGCCCCGCGAGATAAAGCAGGCGCACGATCTCGTCAATGACCGTAAGACCATACTCAACGACGCGAAAAACGAGGCTGCGTCTATCGTTCAGCGTGCCGAACAGCGTGCAGCCGCAATGGTAGCACAGCAGGAAATAGTCCGCCAGGCTACCGCGAAAGCGAACGAGATCAATGCGGCAGCGCAGGAGCAGACCAAGGAACTGCGCGACATGACCAACAAGTACGTTGACAATATGCTCACCAAGATCGAGGAGCTTCTCTCCAACGACATTATCGACGTCAAGAAAGCCCGCAGTGCATTAAAGAATACGATCAAGTGAACCGGTGAATAAGATAGCCTGCTGATTATTAATTCTCAATTAAAAAAGTCCTCCTTTCGGAGGACTTTTTTTGACATCATTCTATCAGAATAACTGATTGTAGAGAACTCCGCTCAGTGCGGAAGCATTGGAGCTGGCGACAGTACCTGCTTTGGTATAAGTGCTGTTCGCGTCAAGATAGGCTGCGGTCTGCGCATACGCATTGATCGCATTTGCCTGCTCGGACATGAAGCTTGCGTAGGAATTCTTCTTGCCGAAGATCTCCTCACGGGCTTCTGCGCTCGAATTGCTGAAAGTATCCTTATCAATGGAAAGCTTGCCGTCGTTTCCTACGGAAATGCCGACTTTAGCAAGTTTATTGGAGTAAGCGCTGGTCATCTTCGCAACAAACTCGGATTTGCCGGAAACTGTGGAGTTACCGGATCCTCTGGTTGAAGAGTAAAGCTCATTGTAGCTGTCAACAAAGGACTGTGCAGCGGAAAGTGCCTTCTCGTTGTCAACCTCGCCTGTTTTGGCATCCTCTTTGAATGCGGACTCAAGCTCTGAGACTGCCTTCGTCACATTCGCAGAGTAAGCCTTGAGCCTGTCGTTGCCGGCTGCGGAGTACGCTGTGGAAGACGATGTCTTCTTGTTCGTATTCTCAAGCTTGCTTGCAGCTTCCTTTGCGGAGTCGGCTGCATTCGACTTCTGCATTGCGAAGTAGGACTTGTAGAGATTCTTGCTTACGCGGAAATCACTCCATTGATTGAGAACGTTACTCATGGACGAGTAAAACAAACTCATGTCGCTCATATTATCACTTCCCTTCGATAGTGCGGATATCCGGAGCCGTTCCCGTAATGCGGCAGAAAGCGCATTTAGCGCACATTACGCGGTTTCGGGTACCGCCGATTGAGCTGTGAATGATGTCATTTACCGGTAACAGTACCGGTTACTGTGCAGCAGCCTGAGCCGCAGCATCAGACTGGGCGTTGAATTCCTTCTCCCAGTCATCGAAGCCCTTGCGGACAAGTTCGGCAGTCTGATTGCAGACATCGGGAAGATCTCCTCCCCAGATGCCGGAGCACTCACCGAAGCCCTTCTCGAACGCGTCTTTTACCTTCTTGAAGTTGTCGGGATCGTTGCCTGCAAGACTCTTGGCAAAATCGAGGATACGATTTGCCGTCTTTTCCGCACCCCAGAAATCCTCGGAGCCGTCGCTCTCGATATAGTCGAGACCGTAGCTCTTCATTATGGACTCAAGTGTAAGCCCTTCCTTCTTGCCGGAAGAATTAGCCGCCTGACCGAGGAGCTGCGAAACCATGTTCTTCATGCCTTCGTTCTTGATATTGAGAGCGGATTTGCCCGCGTGCTCAGTAGCTATGCCCTTGGTGTAGGTGTTGTTCTTAACGGAGCTGTCGGAGCGCTCGAACTTATCGGTGCGCTTTTCGGAAGCCTTTTCAGCCGATTTTTCCTCTGCTGCGGACGAGGTCTTCTTAGCGGAATCTTCTACCTTGTCGGTTTTCTGCTTTCCGTAAGCCTTGCCTGCATTAGCGGGAGAATAGCCGCCGTTTATGGAATTAAGCATGCTCATACGTTACCATTCCTTTCTTCCCGAGGTGCGGTATGAAAATGTACATCTCATACCGATTCCTCCTTGAATTTTGCTGCCGCAGCATTTCCGTCTGCCCCGGAAACCACTACGGCAAGGCGCAATTCCCTTACGCCTCGATTATTATATCGTCACAAACTTTAAAAACTTTAGTAAAATATCAATAATTTTTTTCTTCTGCGCGAAATGCCGTAAAACCGGCGCGAAATGCTTCCTTCACTCATAAAATCGGACAGAAAGCATGCAAAAGTGCGTTAATTGCTTGACAAACAGTTCAAAATAATGTAAAATCTTAATATATATGTATAAAGGACATACTTCGCAACACAGGAGGACTGCCAATGGCGGCAATCGACGCGATAATAAAACAGATAGATGATATTGTATGGGGCGTACCGCTGATAGTTCTGATACTTGCCTGCGGCATTATGCTCACCATAAGGCTGCGGTTCCTGCAGTTACGAAAGCTCGGCAAGGGCTTCAAATATATGCTGCGTGACGATGACAGCGGTCACGGCGATGTTTCGAGCTTCGCCGCACTCTGTACTGCCCTTTCCGCCACTGTCGGAACCGGCAACATCGTGGGCGTTGCCACCGCGGTTTCGACGGGAGGCGCAGGTGCGCTCTTATGGATGGAAGTCGCCGCCCTGTTCGGAATGGCGACAAAATACGCCGAGGGACTTCTTGCGATAAAATACCGCACCAAAGACCAGAACGGCAATATCCTCGGCGGTCCGTTCTACTACATAGAGAACGGCATGGGCAAAAAATGGAAGTGGCTCGCAAAGATCTTCGCGTTCTTCGGCGTTTTTGTCGGATTAATGGGTATCGGTACATTCACCCAGATAAACGGTATAACCTCGGCAGTAAAGAACTACTTTGACCCGGAATCGCTCAATACGGTCAGCATTTTCGGAAGTGAATACAGCATCTCGGTCGTTATCGCAGGAATTATAATAACCGTACTTGCCGCACTCGTACTTATCGGCGGTCTGAAGAGCATATCTTCTGTTGCACAGGTAGTTGTTCCGGTAATGATAATCGCTTATGTGGGCTGCTGTCTGACAGTTCTGCTCACACACATACCCGAAATTCCCGCGGCTGTCGTTGAGATAGTTGAGAGCGCATTCGGTCTCCGCCCGATAGCCGGCGGTATCGCAGGTATCTCGATAGTTATCCTGTCGGCGCAGAAAGGTATCGCCCGCGGTATATTCTCGAATGAAGCGGGTCTCGGTTCCGCGCCTATCGCAGCGTCTGCCGCAAAGACAAAAGAGCCTGTGAGACAGGGTCTTGTATCTATGATAGGTACATTTATCGACACGATAATCGTCTGCACCATGACGGGACTTGTAATAGTTATCGAGGGAAGCCATACAAAGGGGCTGCAGGGCGTTGACATAACGATAGACGCGTTCACAAGCGGTCTTCCCTTACCGTCAAGAGTCAGCGCGTTCCTCATAATGGTGTGTCTCGCGGTATTCGCGTTTACGACGATCCTCGGCTGGAACTACTATTCCGAGCGCTGTCTTTCTTATCTGATAAAACCGCACAAGTATGTAACGATCAGTTACAGGTGGATCTACATAGCCGCTGTATTTATCGGACCATATCTCACAGTTGAAGCTGTATGGGACATTGCAGACATCTTCAACGGACTTATGGCGCTGCCGAATATTGTCGCACTTGTTGCGCTTTCCGGTGTAGTACAGCGGGAAACAAAGGATTATCTGCAGCGGACAGGAGACTGACCGGACGGAGGTTTTAGCTATGACAGTAAGCTTCACGGGACACAGGACAGCGGATCCTGCAATGATCGGTGAGAAGCTGTATGAAACGGTGAACGGGCTTGCCGGAGAGGGAGCGGACATTTTCTGCGCCGGCGGTGCGCTTGGCTTCGATACACTTGCTGCGGAGGCGGTTATCCGCGTAAAGTCGGAAAAGCCGTGGATATCTCTGAAACTTGTGCTGCCCTGTCCTCCCGAACAGCAGACGCGTTCGTTTTCCCGGGAAATGAAGGAGCAGTATTTCGATATCCTTATGTCAGCCGATGATACCGAGTACATTTCCCCCTTCTATACGGAAGGCTGCATGAAGGAACGCAACCAGCGCCTTATTGACCTTGCCGATGTCTGCGTATGCTGGTATGACTCCCGCCGTTCCGCTTCCGGCACAGGTCAGACTGTCCGTATGGCGCGGCGTAAAGGTATTAAGATCATCAACCTGTTCATCGAGTGACACTCTGCGCTGTTCTATCCGGAGACCGTCAAAGAAGACGCTTCGCTTGAGAGACCGGGCTCTGCCCGGACCCGCCAGCCCCCTTTGAAAAAGGTGGCTGGACCCCCTAAATAAGTCCCGTGTCACGGAGATCAGTTACTAACATCATAAATAAAAAGCCTGCTGAAAGTGTTGGTTTTCAACAGGCTTTTGTTCTGTTCCGATTTCTTCTCACTTCCGTTATACGGGAATAGGTTTAGGATCCAGCCCTTTTTAAAGGGCTGGCGGGTCCGGGCAGAGCCCGATTCTAATCTCTGTTCCGATACCATTCTTTCAGCACGGATTCGGCTTTCTTGCCGTAGATCGTGAAGTCCTTGTTCTCGGAAGCTTTCTCCAGGGGGGGCAGAACAGCCTTCCAGTCCCACCAGAAGAACCCGCGGAAATACGGCTCGTCCCACATCGTCTCCATGGCGCTCTGATAGAAATCCGCCTGCTCCTGCTCATCGTATGGAGCATCGGGGCGGTACTTGAAATCCCATGGGTACATCGTGCAGCCGCGCTCGTTCCGTACTCCGATCTCCGCGAACATCACCGGCTTTCCGTAATGCTCGTGGCATCTGCGCACCGTTTCCCTGTGCTCCGCCCACTTCTTCCGCATCATATCAAGGGAATTGTCGTCGGGTACGGAAACCGGGTAGTAAGCCGAAATGCCGATCACATCGACTGCTCCGAGCCAGCGGAAACGCAGTTCATCACCGTGGTTTATATTGTGCATTACTATGCCGGTGTACACCTCGCGTACCTTGCCGATCATTTCCGTGCAATGCCCCGCCTGTGAGTCCATTCCCGCCATTTCACAGCCGGTACAGAGCATCTCGACGCCCTCTTCCTCCGCAAGCTTTGCGTAATACAGCATAAAGCGGGTGTAGGATTCAAACCACTTGCCCCAGTAAAAGTCCGTCTCCGTCGGGAAGTTTATCCTCGCGCGCCATGAGCGGTCAAGGCAGTCCACCATTGGTTTCAGACATACCTTAAGCCCCAGCGATCTGGCTTTTCTAACCGCAAACCGCACTTCTTCGTCTGTCTGCGTCCTGCCGAACAGCGAGAAAACGTTCAGCGAATAGAAAGCCTCCTGGAAGCAGTTCACTGGAATGCAGATCCAGTTCAGTCCGAGTGATGCAAGATACTCCATTGACTGTTCGGCTTCCGCAGTCGCAAACTTTCCGCTTCCGGAATAGAACCCCCATGTATATCCCTTTATCATTTCCATAACCTGTTCCTCCGATCAAATCTCCGGATATTTCAATTACTATATCATACCTCGGTTGAATTGTCAATCGGTTACGGGAAAAAAGCCGTTTTTGACAGCATAAGCACGTTTCCGACCGCAAAATTACGCCGAAAGCGGAATAATCTTAGTTACAGAGCGGATTATTTTAGTTTTTTATGCAAAATATGTTGACAAATGCCGAAAAATGCGCTATAATATGGGACAGTGCCGATAGAATGTCAGAATTCGGCAAAATACAACATTCAAGGAGTATTTATTATGACAAAGACTGAACTTATTTCGGCTATCGCTGAAAAGACCGAACTCACAAAGAAGGATTCGGGCAAAGCACTCGACGCTTTCACAGCTGTTATCGCAGAAACACTTGCTAAGGGTGATAAGGTACAGCTCGTTGGTTTCGGTACATTCGAAGCTCGTGAGCGTGCTGCAAGAACAGGCATCAACCCCCAGACAAAGAAGAAGATCAAGATCAAGGCAACAAAGGTTCCCGCTTTCAAGGCTGGACAGGGTCTCAAGGACGCAGTTGCCAAGTAAGCTTCTCACAAAACAGCAATCAGGACCGGTCATGTAAATGACCGGTCTTTTGCTTTTGCCGAAAATATACCGGACAACAGAAAAACCGCTTGCTGTGAACTCCGCAGCAAGCGGTTTATGTCTTTTACACTTAATTAATATCTATCCATAGACAAAACCAAATAATTTTGTCACGATTCAGATATGCGCGCAGAGCGCGCTCCACAATTGTGCATTGTGAATTGTGAATTGTGCATTTATCTATAGAGCGGCTTTTACTGTCGCAGTAATGTTCTCTGCGGAAAGACCGAACTCTTTCAGAAGCGCAACTGCCGGTCCGGAATGACCGAAAACGTCCTTTACGCCGATCTTGATCACCGGCACGGGGTAAGTCTCAGTTACTACGGAAGCTACTGCGGAACCAAGTCCGCCTATAACGCTGTGCTCCTCGACAGTAACGATCCTGCCTGTCTCACGGGCTGCCTTCTCGATTATCTCGCGGTCAATGGGCTTGATCGTGTGTATGTTGATGATGCGCGCATCGATCCCCTGCTCCGCAAGAGCCTTGCCCGCCTCGATAGCTTCGGCGACCATAAGTCCGGTAGCGATAATTGTGATATCCTTGCCGTCCTTTAATGTAACGCCCTTGCCCACTTCAAACCTGTATGTGTCGGGATCGTTGAATACCGGTACAGCAAGACGTCCGAAGCGCATATATGTAGGACCCTTGTAGTCAGCCATCGCAAGGACTGCCGCGGTTGCTTCAACATGGTCAGCGGGGTTGATCACCGTCATATTCGGTATTACCGACATAAGCGCGATATCCTCGCAGCACTGGTGAGAAGCGCCGTCCTCGCCTACCGAGATCCCCGCGTGTGTAGCGCCGATCTTAACGTTAAGATTCGGATAGCCTATGCTGTTGCGGACGATCTCGAATGCGCGTCCTGAGGCGAACATTGCGAACGAGCTTGCGAAAACAAGCTTTCCGGTAGTTGCGATACCTGCCGCAACGCCCATCATATTGGCTTCCGCGATACCGCAGTCGAAATGCTTTTCGGGATAAGCCTTCTTGAAAATACCCGTCTTTGTCGCAGCCGCAAGGTCAGCGTCAAGCACAACAAGATCGGGACGTATCTCGGCGAGCTTGCAGAGAGCTTCGCCGTAGCTTTCGCGTGTTGCTTTCTTATCCATAACCGTTATCTCCTTTCTTACTTCTCAAGTTCGGCAAGATGCGCCTTGAGCTCACTCATGGCGATGTTGTACTGCTCTTCATTGGGAGCCGCGCCGTGCCATGAAACGTTGTTCTCCATATAGGAAACGCCCTTGCCCTTTGTTGTCTTCTGGATTATAACGGTAGGCTGATTTGCCACATTCTCCGCTTCATTGAATGCCTTTTCGATCTGGTCAAAATCGTGACCGTCGATATTGATGACATGCCAGCCGAAAGCCTCAAATTTCTTATCTATCGGATAGGGGTTCATTACCTTGCTGATCTCGCCGTCGATCTGGAGGTTGTTGTTATCTACCACATAAACGAGATTGTCGAGCTGGTAGTGAGCAGCGAACATTGCGGATTCCCACACCTGACCCTCTTCGATCTCGCCGTCACCGAGGATAGCATATACTTTGTAGGAGTCGTTTGAGATCTTGCCGGAAAGCGCCATTCCGCAGGCAGCGGATACGCCCTGACCGAGAGAGCCTGTGCTCATATCTATACCCGGGCATTTACCGAGCGAGGGGTGACCCTGGAGTCTCGAACCCTGCTTTCTGAGGGTTTTCAGCTCCTCAACGGGTATAAATCCTCTCTGTGCGAGCACCGCGTACAGTGCGGGAGCCGTATGACCCTTCGACAGCACAAGTCTGTCCCTGTCCTCCATTTCGGGGTTCTGAGGATCAACATGCATTCTGTGCATATAAAGATAAGTGAGTGTATCTGCTACGGAGAGTGATCCGCCCGGGTGACCGGCTTTTGCGTTATACACGCCCTCGATGATACCCATTCTTACCTTTGTTGCGGTGATCTCAAGATCTTTTCTGAGTTTTGCGTCCATAAGTTCTTTCCTTTCGTGGTATTTGTTATATTTGAAAATAAATTTTCACGCTATACCGAGATTGCTTCCGACAGCCGTAACGACTGACCGCACATAATTCTCGAATGTGGGGTTCTTGTCGAATGCCCGTATGAGGTACATGAAGTTGCTGATACAGAAGCCGACAGCCGCAGCGTCACTGTCCGTGACCTCCTGGACTATCGCATTGAATTCTTCGCTGAACGGAGCTATCTTGTCCATGCTGGAACGCAGCCGCATGCTTACGTCCTTGGCTGCGGCAAGATCGAACCTGCTGAGGTCTATGACCACATTTCCCTTTGACGGCATTGCCGGTCCGTCTTTAAGCTGCTGTCTTACATCGCGCACATAGCTTTTGCTCTTGTCCGCAAGGTCTATTTCAAGATCAACAGCTTTCTTGAAGCTGCTGCGGAAATCTTCGTTCACAAGCAGCCCGAGATATATCACCGAAAACTCCTCGAAAAGATAATCTGCAAGCTCTGTCCGCACAGATCTGTCCTCTTCCGAAAACCCGTTCTCACAGCCGAGAAATACGTTCTCACGCAGGGTCTTGTCATCAATAGCGGCAATATTGCCGAAATATTCACCTATAAGAGCAACTATAAAATCCTCGGCATAAGCGTCCGGTATCGCTTCGTCGAATTCCATTACAGCTCAGCTCCTTTCAGTTTACTTTTCATGCACAAGCTTTCCTGTCATGTGCTCTATCGTGATCTCCACAAAGTTCACCCGTGAGAAATCCTTGCGTATCTCCTCATCGACTTCTGCTTCTGACGGATAGTATTTCATACCAAATCGCTTTATCTTTTCACGCTTCTCTTCCTCATTGTCCATGACCTTTGCCCTGCCGAACACGATCACGCTTGTAACGTAGTAAGACCAGTCCTCTTTCCGATAGCCGGTATTATATACGGTAAAGCATATCTTGTCGTCTTTCAGCATAGCATCAAGCTTGTGACCCGCCTTTGCGCAGTGAAAGTATAACCTGTCCGCCTCGCTGTCATACCAGAAATTCACCGGCACCGCATACGGATAGCCGTCATCGCCGTTCACCGCGAACACGGCACGCTTTTCCTCCGTCAGAATCTTAATGCATTCCTCACGGCTAACTTCCTGCTTGAAACGTCTCATCGGTCTGAACATATCAAAGTCTCCTTATATGCTCTATGATCTCGCTCATGGGCGCATGGTTGTTGTCGCTTACGATAATATCAGCGGCTTCCTTAACGCTGTCAAGGGCGTTATCTACCGCAGCTCCGAGATCCGCTTCCGCGATCATTGCTCTGTCGTTGCCGTAATCGCCTGCCGCAGCAACGAACTTATCCTGAAATCCAAGTATATCAACGAGCTTTCGTACACCGGACGCCTTGCTTATCCCTTCCGGGAGCATCTCGTAATACATCGGCGAGGAATGAACCCAGTTAACGCCCTCTTTGCAGTGCTCCTGCGTATATTCGATGACCTTGTGTATCTTCTCCGGCGGGTAGGCGATAAGCACTTTCAGCCGTCCCTCCGACGGAACATCTTCAAGCTTGCGGTAAGTCGGCGTGAGCTTTTCAAAAGCCATGTGCTCAACGACAGTCTGATTGTTGTCCGTCACATAGACTTCCTTTTCGTGCAGTATCTCTACCCCGATATCCGGGAACTCCTTTTCGAGCATACGGATATACTTGTCCGCTGTCTCCGGCATATCGCTGTGCCAGAGGAATTTGTCGGCTTTGAAATCGTAAACGGCAGCGCCGTTGAATATTACACAAGGTGTACGGATATCCAGCTCATCGATTATGCGCCTTGCCATTGCGACACCGCGCCCCGTAGCTGCGGCAAAATGCCCGCCCTTTTCGCGGAATTCGTTTATCGCGCGGATATCGGCATCGGCAATATTCTTGTTGTCGTCCAGCAGTGTACCGTCAAGATCGGTCACTATCAGTACATCTTTGAAATCCATATATCATCTCAGACTTTTCAGAAATTTAGTAAAATACTCCGGCAGCTCGCTCTCAAATTCAAGCCACTCCCCTGTTATCGGGTGTACGAAGCCGATGTGCTTTGCGTGCAGGCACTGTCCTCCGAGAGACGCGGGTTTTCCGTTCCCGTAAACATCGTCGCCTGCTACCGGGTGACCGATGTACGCCATGTGAACGCGTATCTGGTGCGTTCTTCCGGTCTCAAGCTTAAGACGCAGATGTGTGTGATTTGCGTAGTTTGCTATCACGGAGTAATGGGTGACTGCTTCACGGCTGTTTTCCGCCGTAACGCACATCTTCTTGCGGTCAGCCTTGCTCCTGCCTATCGGAGCATTCACCGTCCCGCTCTCTTTTATGCTCCCGCAGACTACCGCCTCATATTCCCGGCTGAAGCTGTGGGCTTTTATCTGTTCAGCAAGTCCCTTATGCGCCGCATCGCTTTTTGCAACGATAAGCAGACCGCTTGTATTCATATCTATCCTGTGGACGATCCCCGGACGCAGCTCACCGTTTATCCCCGAAAGACTGTCACCGCAGTGATACATCAGCGCATTCACGAGAGTTCCGCTGTAATGCCCGTGAGCCGGGTGAACTACCATGCCTTTCGGCTTGTTCACAACTAACAGGTCACTGTCCTCATACACTATATCAAGGGGGATATTCTCCGGGAGTATGTCGGTCTCTTTCGGCTCGGGTATATCTACGGAAACGCTGTCTCCTGCCCGGAGCCGGTAGTTCTTCTGTACCGCCGCTCCGTTCACGGTGCAGGCACCGTCCTCTATGAGCTTTGCCGCAAAAGAGCGTGTCATATCTCCGTCGGAAGCGTCCGCGACAGCCTTGTCGATCCGCTCGCCGGCTGTCCCGGCGGTAAATTCAAGCCTGCTCATCGGTACCGTTCTCCGCCGGGTCTGCCGGCTCTTTTTTCTTCTTCCGCTCTTCCTTTATCTCCTCGATCAGCAGCGAAACGCCGAAGTAAATACCTCCGCATACCGCGCAGATATCGGCGAAATTGAAGATAGCGAAGTTGATTATGCGTACGTCTATGAAATCCACTACATAGCCGAGGAATACACGGTCTATAAGGTTGCCGAGTCCGCCTCCCGCAAGTGCCGCAAGCGCGAAAACAATATCGGTGCGGCTTGCCTTTCCGGAAAAAATATACCATTCGACCGCCGCGATAAGCAAAATCGGAACAGCGATTAGAATAACCCTCTGCCCCTCAAGCAGACTGAACGACATACCTGTATTCTCGCAGTATGTGAAATTCAGCCATTCCGTATCCCCTATCTTTATCAGCGGGATACTGCCCTCCGGCTTTATATACGCGACTGTGAGCGCCTTTGTTATCTGATCTATTACGGCAAGCAGTACGGTGAAAACCACCGAAATTATTCTTATCGCAAGAGTCTTGTTTTTCAAAACCTTCTCCATATACACGCAAGAGCCATACAATTCATGCACGGCTCTGCAATCTTTTCATTTGATGTTATCTTCTTTTCTTCTTGTGGTGGTAGTTGTTATTGTTCTTATTGCTGTCGTTGTTGCTGCCGAATTCGAGCTTGTCATACTTTGAGTTGTTATTTCTGTTGGGTTTGGATCTTAAGAAATCGGGAACATCGTCCTCTTCCTCTTCATCTTCCCCTGCATCTCTTTCCGTAACTCCGAAAGCATTCTCGACAGTAAAGCTGTTCTCTGTACCCTCATCATCGGACATTTCAACGGCTGCTTCTGATGTATCTTCAGCCGGCGCTTCTTCAACAGTCTCTTCCGTGATCTCCTCCGATTCATTCTCGGAAACCTGGATATCGGAATAAGACTCAACTACCTTGACATCTTCGTCCGATGAAGTTTCTTCCGCAGCCACAGCCTCTTCAACTGCTTCGGGTATCTGCGGAACTTCTATTCCCTGCTGTGCCGCGATAAGCTCACGAAGTGTATTGCTGCTGTGCTCGTTTGCGGTGTTCACAACAAACTCGTTGAAGCATATCTCCGGCATTTTCTTTATCATCTCAATATGGTTCTGATACTCAACGATGAGGCGGGTACGGAAGTCCTCAGACTCACGCTTTGTTCTCGCAAGAGCTTCCTTGTCAAGCTCTATCTGTATCTCCATCTGAGCATGGATATCGTCCTTCGCCTTTGTAGCTTCTTCTTCAATGCGAGCCTTTTCATTGAGAGCTTCCTCAACGATCTTTTCGCCTTCTTCCTTCTTGGAAGCTACATAATCATCGGCTTCCTTGCGAAGCTCCTCTGCCTTTTCCTCAGCTTCCTGGACAATACCCGCAGCTTTCTCCTTGCACTCGGCAATTATTGCGTTACCTGCCTTCTGGGCGCCGAGAAGAGCGTCCTTGAGAGCTTCCTCGTCCTCGCGGTATTCTCTTATCTTGTCCGCGCAGACCTGAAGCTTCTTCTCGAGATCAACATTTTCCTTCTGCAGCTGTGAAAATTCACGCGCCAGATCTCCGAGATATTCCTCTACTTCCTCTTTCTTGTAGCCTCTCATGGCCTCGGTAAATGTCTTATCCATGATGCTGTTAAGATCCATTGGTATCCTCCGTTCTTACACGATCATACGCATTAAGCGGCATGAAAGCGCTATATGTATTTTTTTATGATAAGTTTAAGTCTTCCCTTTTTTGTAGTCCCAGCTTCTCCGGAAACGGAAAATTTCCCGTGACCGCGCACGGTGAGTATATCCCCGTCCGAAACGTTCCTGCTGACATCATTGCATTCCGCGTAATTCAGTAGAAAACTGCCGGAGCGAATGAACGCGGCTGTCTTTTCACGGGAAAGTCCCGTGATACCGCTTACAACGCAGTCGGCTCTTTCAGATGCGACTGTGAGTGTGATCTCCTCAAAAGATGCCGGTCTGACGGCAGAAACAGCTTCCTCCGTAAGTCCGTCCGTTATGGAAACACCGACTCTGCCGACTGACGCAAGTCCGTCGGTTATCATATCCCTTGCCGTTTTGGTGCAGAACACTGCGGCAGCGCCTTCACCGATGAAGATATCGCCTACGGTCTCCCGCTTTATGCCGAGTCCCATGAACGCGCCGAGGAAATCCCGATGACCGGGCTTGTCCGCTTTTCTGAATGAAAGGCTCAGCGCATATACCGGGAAATCCGACATATCATCGGGGAGAAAGCTCCCTTCCTCCGAAACGCGCAGCATTTTTCTTGCGCACGCGTCATTCCCGCCCCATAAAACGGCTTCGATCCCGCTTCTTCCGGCGAGGATCCGTTCAGCCTCATACTGCTCGCGGTCATTAAGGAACTGGGAATACACAGGTCTTCCCCTTTTGACGGCAAGCGCGCACATATCCTCTATCCTTGCGGGAAAATTGTCTCCCGCGGAATTATCCTTCATCAGAAGTCTTCAACGTTTCCGAGATCCTCTATGATATCGCCGGAAATATCCACATTAACAGGAACGATGATGTATGTAGTACCGGAAATACGCTTGAGATCGCCGTCTGCCGCATAAGCAACACCGCCGAGGAAGTCGATAAGTCTGTTGGCTACTTCCTTGTTTGTCTTATCGAGATTGAGCACTACAGTCTTCTTGTTCTTGAAGTGGTCAGCGATAGCAGCAGCATCACCGTACTTTTCGGGCTTTACAACGATGACCTGAAGGTGAGTTGTAGCGGGTATGCTCATCATCTTGCTGCTCTTGATAGTAGGCTTCGGTGTCTCATAATCATCGAAGTTGAGAGCAGACGGCATCTCGCTTGCGTAATCGTTGTCCGATTCGTAGCTATCGTCGCTGTTAAGACCTGTGATCTTCTTGAATGAATCCATAAATCCCATCTCAAAATCCTCCTTTTCCCGCTTTCTTTGCGGGATCATACAGATATATTTACTTTGGTATAATCTCTGTATCCATAAAGCACGCTGCCTATTCTTACGATAGTCGAGCCGTGCATTATTGCAGTCTCATAATCTCCGGACATTCCCATAGAAAGCGTATCTATAAGGAACCGCCCGTCGCCCGATGTCTTGTCCTTAAGGTCTGCGAACAGTCTCTGCATCGCTGCAAAGTACCGCTCCGAGCTTCCGTCAACGTCCACGGGAGGTATCGCCATAAGTCCGCGCAGCCTTACATTCTGCATCTCCGCAGTCCTGTAAGCAAGCTCGTCCAGTGCTTCCGGCACAATACCGCTCTTGCTCTCCTCGCCGCCGATGTTAACTTCTATAAGTATGTCCATTTTGATCCCGGCTTTTCCGGCACGCCTGTCGATCTCAGCGATCAGGTGTTCGCTGTCAGCCGAGTGGATCATACTTACCTTATCGATGATATATTTGACCTTGTTGGTCTGGAGCCCGCCTATGAAGTGGATCTCCGGATCACCCTCATAGCGGTCGCGCTTTTCAAGGAATTCCTGTACCCGGTTCTCACCGAGAAGCGTAACTCCATGCGAAACGGAGAAGTTTACGATCTCCGGATCTACCGTCTTTGTAACGCCCATAAGCCGCACCGTATCGGTTCTTCCGGCTTTTGCCATCGCCTCCGCGATATTTGCGTTTATCCGTTTTATGTTATCTGCTACGGCGGAAAGCTTATCCGATGATCTTTCCTTCATGCAGATCCCTTCCTTCCACTATGATATTGTCGTAAAGGGAGAGGTAGCCCTTCTCCTCGCTGGTATCCTCGACGAGGGTGTATTCCTCTCTCGAAAGTATCTGTCTTACCTTACGGAACGACGCTACGATACCGTCCTGTACATATACACCGATAGAACCGTCCTCATCGCTCATTCTGAGCGCGGAATTCGGGATCATTATACCGCTGTAGTCTTCAAGGAGCAGCTTTGCCTGCGTTACTCTCGTATCAATGAAATCCGCGAGGAACATATCGCACTTGAAAACCGCTATGCTTCTGCCGTCGTCCAGCCTTTTGAGCTTCACGATATCGGCTCTTACATTCTGGTTTGACGAGCCGATGCGAAGTGTTACCTGCGCGCCCTCGAACACTGCTCCGAGCTTTATTGTATCCAGCACTGCCGCCATATACCAGGTATAATCGCTGACAAGCTTGCCGATAACGCCGTGAGGGTTCTCCTGGATCTCTTCAGCGGTGATTATCTCTTCAATGTCCTTTTCGGTGAGATCGAAAACAGTCGTGGTATTGAGTCTTTCCTCGAACCCGTCAACTCTGCTGATGAAGTAGCCGGTCTCCGGTATCGAGATATCATACGGCTCCGTCGCTATCTGCGATCTGAGCCGCGCGATCTCGGAATCTATCTCCGCAAGCTTCGTATCGTATGAGGAAATTGAGCCTTTTACGATCTCACGCTTGCTCTGGAGATTAAGTATATCGCTTTTCAGATCAGATGCCAGCGCATAGTTCTTCACATAGATATCCTCAAGAAGCTCCGAGTGCTTTTCGGTTATCTGATTGGAAAAAGACTCAAGCTGGGAAGTATCGGTGCCGACAAGCGCCTGCGCGTCCGTAAGCACATCACGCTGTGCTTCAAGCTCACTTATTCTCTGTCGTACAGCTATATCGCTGCGGTTTTTATAGACCTGTGCTATGACCGCATTCTTGCCGACTTTCGAGCCGTCGGAGTGGGTGTAGCTTATAATGCCGTTCGCGTTGTAGGAAACGAGCTTTTCATCTCTTACATACACGCCCTTGAACCCGATCGACTCAGTCGCCATATACAGCGTTGCGACTTCGGTCTTTACGGAAGTGCCGAAATAGATCATCATCTGGCTTATGACCATTATCAGGAAGAAAACGCCGATAACGATCCAGATGATTCTCGTAGTGACGGCACGCCTTTTATCCGTCTCTGCCATTCAGGGCTTATTCTTTTGCATCGGCGTCGTCTTTTTCAAACGCGTCGAGAAGTGAAATAGGTCTCAAAGGCGTTATTGTAGATATAGCATGCTTGTAGATAAGGTTCTGCTTACCGTCGGTATCGAGGATGACGGTGTAATTGTCAAATCCCTTGACAATACCCTTGAACTGGAAACCGTTGGTGATGTAGATCGTTACCGGGATCCTGTCCTTTCTTGACTGATTGAGAAAAACGTCCTGTAAGTTGAGTTCCTTTGCCATATTAACCTCCGTGCTCCGCTCCCGGAGCAGCAAGCCGTCCTGTAAAAGACCGGCTTTCCTTCCAAAGTAAGAGTACCGTGAAGGCGCTTTACAAACGGCATTTCTGCATTTTGCCACACCATATCACAATACCATACTGAATATTATAACACATCTTTGATAAAAAAGCTATATTTTTTTATTAAATTTTCTGCATTTTTTAAAATTTTATCATATTTAACGTCTTTAGGTGCCGAAATATGTTCAATTCGACTATCTTTTTTGAACCAAGTCAGCTGTCTTTTAGCATATCTGCGTGTTTCCCGCTTCAATGTCTCCACGCATTCCTCCAGAGGAAGCACCCCGTCAATATACGGTTTCAGCTCCTTGTACCCGATAGCCTGCGACGCGGTGACATAGTCGTTATGGGTGAAGAACTCCCGCGCTTCCTCAATAAGTCCCGCTTCGAGCATCGCATCGACTCTGCTGTCAATTCGTTCATACAGCACCTCACGGGGGTGGTCTATCATCATCATGCAGGGTTCGTAAGGTGACGGATTGAGTCTGCTTGCCGCCTTCTGCTCCGACATCGTCTTTCCGCTGATATGATAAACTTCCAGCGCGCGTATTATCCGCTTCAGATTGTTCTCGTGAAGCTGTGCGGCGCACTCAGGATCCACCTTCGCCAGCATTCCGAGCAGATGACCGTTTCCCTTTTCTGCCGCAAGCGCATTCATCTCCGCCCGGAATGCGGGGTCACTTCCCGTATCGTCAAACTCGATGTTATCAATGAGCGAATTTATGTACAGTCCCGTTCCTCCGCATATTACCGGGAGTTTCCCGCGGGCGTGTATATCTGCGATGACCTCTCTTGCCATAGTCACATAATCCGCAACGGAGAATGCTTCCGTCGGTTCAAGGAAGTCCATGATGTGGTGCGGAACTCCCTTTTTCTCTTCTTCCGTCGGCTTCGCGCTGGCTATATCCATTCCCTTGTAGATCTGCATTGAATCCGCGGAAACGATCTCCCCACCGAACTTAAGCGCGAGATCAACCGCCAGCGCTGTCTTTCCGGAGGCTGTCGGTCCGCAGACCACAGCGACAAAAATCTTATCCATTCAATCCGTCCTCCACAGTGGATCGGGGCAGTACCGCCTTTCAAAAATGTGAGCGAAGCGAACACCGCAATTATTCATTCTTCACTATTCACTGTTCATTATTCATTACTACTGTATCCTGCTGAAATACTTCTCCAGCTCGTATTCGGAGAGTTTGAGCATTATCGGTCTGCCGTGGGGGCAGAAACGTATCCGTTCATCGAACCATACCTCGTTTGCGAGGGCTTCAAGCTCGGCTCTGCTGTTTATGTCATGCGCTTTTATCGCGGATTTGCAGGCTCTTGTGTGCAGAAAATCTCCGTACAGCTCGTCGGAAATGTTCATATTACCGCCGGCAAGTGCATCTGCCGCACGCAGGAGCATTTCAGCCGGGCTGTTCGCGCCGCCCTCTCCCGTAAAAGTCGAAGGTGCAGCCGTTATCTCGCATACTCCGCCCTCCGAAAGCACTACCTCAAGACCTATCTCCGCAAGAAGATCGGTATGTTCGGCAACTGCGGCATACTGATCCGCGTCAAGCGTTACGTTCACACTCTCCGCAAGCAGCTGTGAAGATGTTATCAGCTCTGTCCTGCGCTTCTCAAAACGAATGCGTTCATGCGCCGCGTGCTTGTCTATAAGTATCAGCTCGTCCCCGCAGGTGCAGACGATATATGTCAGGAACACCTCACCGATCACCTTTAAGCGCGGCTTTTCCGGCTCGGCAGTGACTTCCGGAACATTTTCATGCTCCGAGAAAGAGGAGCTGTCGATATATCTGAAACCGGTCTGTTCTTCGGGTGCAGGCTTCGGAACATCGGGAACAGGCGGTTCCGTTGTCTCGTCATCGCTGTCCTCGTCGTATTCCACAGTGACCGGGCGGGAAACAAATCTCTGCTTAACAAACGGGTTTTCCTCATGCTTTATGCGGAACGGAGCAGCCTCCGCCTGTGTATATACCGGCTTTTCTTCGGGAACGAACACCTTGGGCGGTTCTGTTCTCACAGTCTCCGCTATATGAACGGCACTTGTATCAACTGCCGCTATCGCCTTTTCCGCTTTTTCCCGCAGAATGGCATCGCTGCTTCGCAGATCGGCTTTCTCCGCGGGTATCTCTTTCTTTTCAAGACGCACATCACGCCTGTTATCGGCATTAAGTATCGCGTTTCTGACGCCGAAGTTTATGACGTCGAACACATTCTTGTCGAAAGCGAACCGCACCTCGGTCTTTGACGGGCTCACATTAACATCGCAAAGCTCCGGCGGCATGGTTATATTCAGCACACAAGCCGGGAACTTCCCGACCATGATGCTGTTCCGGAATCCCTCTTCAAGCGCGGTGGTACATATCACCGAACGCACATATCTTCCGTTCACATAGAAATATTGAAGTGAACGGTTGCCCCTTGTGAACAGCGGTGACGACACATATCCCGTCACGGAAACGGAATTCAGCGAAAAGTCCACCGGTATAAGGCTTGTGGCAAACTGCTTCCCGAATACCGAGTATATCGCGGAGAAGTAATCCCCGCCTCCGCTCGTATCACGGACGCACTTGTTGTCGCGGATAAACCGGAATGCGATCTCCGGGTGTGCAAGCGCTAACTTATCTACAAGGGTCTGTATCTGATTGCCCTCGGTCACGTCCTTTTTCAGAAATTTCTGGCGCGCCGGAACATTATAGAAAAGATCTCGAATAATGATAGTGGTACCGTCCGGACAGCCTGTCCGCTCATGCTCCTCAACTTCTCCCCCGCTGATGCGGAAACTTCCTCCCATTTCGGCATCACGTTCTTTGGTAAGCAGCTCTACCCGTGATACCGCGGCAACGGAAGCAAGTGCCTCCCCGCGGAAGCCGAGGGTAAATATGCGGTCAAGGTCATCCGCGCTTTTAACCTTGCTTGTTGCATGCCGCAGAAAGGCGGTGGGGATATCCTCGTAGGGCATTCCGCAGCCGTCGTCGGTTATGCGCATAAACGTGGAACCGCCGTTCTTTATCTCGATCGTGATATGTTCCGCGCCGGCATCAATCGAGTTCTCCACCAGCTCCTTTATTACGGAAGCCGGACGCTCTATGACCTCGCCGGCAGCTATGAGTTCAAATACGCTCTTGTCGAGCAGGTTGATCTTTGCCAATTGTACACCTTTCTAAGTTCTGTGAACACTGTATTTATTGTATCTGATCCTGTCTCTTTCCGGTCTTTATAAAACTGATGAGTTCTTCCAATTCGATGAACTCGTCATAATCTCCCATGATGCCTTCGCGGTGATATACAACTCCTGCCTTTTCGTTGCGTTCAAGGCAATCGAGAAGCTCGTCCATGCCGTATCTTTTCGCAAATTCCGCGAAAGCCCGCGGCTTTATCTTTTCGGCGTACAAACCCTTGCGGCAGCTCTGCGGATCACATTCATAGCAGCCCGCGAGCTTCTTCTCTATCACACATTTTCTGTTCTCACACCATTCCGCGTCCTTGCACCATGACAGCTCCAGAAAGCCATCCCGCTTGCAGCCCTTGCACTCCATGTTTTCAGAGCACAGACAGCAGGCAAGCCCGCAGCGTGCTATACCGAGTTCTCTTTTCATAAATGCCCCTTTATTTACAGAGTTATTTCTTTTCCCGCGGCGGCAGCTTTTTTGCAGCTTTGTATCACAGGTCATTTTCTCCTTACATCAGCATTTCCTTGAATTCCGCAAGCCTTGCGTACGCGTCGCGCGGCGACATATCGTCCAGATCAAGATTCTTTATCGCCTGTATAACATTATTCTTGTTAATTGAACTGAAATCGAACTGTTCTTTCTGCTCCTCTTCCTCGTTGAGACGCTTTTCAAGGTCTATCTTCGAGCCGAGTTCGATATCAGCAAGCGCAGTCTTCGCCGCTTCGATCACCTTGTTCGGCAGTCCGGCAAGCTTTGCTACCTCGATACCGTAGCTGTTATCGGTTCCGCCCTCAACTATCTTGTGCAGGAACTTGATATCATCGCCTTTTTTCATCACCGCGACACTGTAATTGCGCACGCCCTTGTTGTTCTTTTCAAGAGCCGTAAGCTCATGGTAATGTGTGGCGAAGAGGGTCTTGCAGCCTATCTTGCTGTTTATGTATTCCGCAGTAGCCTTTGCTATGCTCATTCCGTCAAATGTGGAAGTTCCGCGCCCTATCTCGTCAAGCACCACAAGGCTGTTCTTTGTGGCATTCTTGAGTATCTCCGCAACCTCGTTCATCTCCACCATGAACGTTGACTGCCCCGCCGCGAGATCGTCGCTTGCACCCACACGGGTAAAGATCTTGTCAACAATACCGATACGGGCGGAACGCGCCGGAACGAAACAGCCTATCTGCGCCATAAGCGTGATAATCGCCACCTGGCGCATAAATGTGGATTTACCCGCCATATTCGGGCCTGTTATTATCAGCAGCCTGTTCTCGTTGGTATCCAGCAGTGCGTCATTCGGTGTGAATACAGCATCATTCCGTATCTTCTCGATTACCGGGTGTCTGCCGTCCTTTATGTCGATAACTCCTTCGAGAGAGATGTCGGGGCGGACGAAATAGTTCTCGCGGGAAGCCGCAGCATAGCTCTGAATTACATCGACATAAGCGACTGCGTCCGCGGTACGCTGTATTATTTCCAGCTTGGACGAGATGAAATCCCGGACTTCCGAGAAGATCTCGGCTTCAAGAGCGAGAATCTTGTCATTCGCACCGAGTATCTCATTCTCTGTCTTTTTCAGTTCTTCGGTTATGTAGCGCTCGCCGTTCGTGAGCGTCTGTTTGCGTATGTAAGTTTCCGGAACGAGCGGAATATTTCCCTTTGAAACCTCGATATAGTACCCAAAAACGCGGTTATAGCCTACGCGCAGGTTCTTAATGCCGGTTGCTTCGCGTTCACGCTGTTCTATCTCGGCGAGTATCTCCTTGCCGCCGCTGGATATCTTGCGGAGCCTGTCAAGCTCGGCATTGAATCCGTCTCGGATATAACCGCCGTCCTTTGTGAGTGCGGGAGGGCTCTCCACTATCGCGTTTTCCACAAGGTTTGCGATCTCCGTCAGCGGGTTTATCGACGCGTCCAGCTTTGCAAGAAGCTTGACATTCCCCGCTTCAGCCAGCTTTTCTTTGAGCAGAGGGATATTGCGGCAGGTCTTTCCGAGGGCTACCACATCACGGGGACCGGCAGCATGATATACCACTCTTGTGATAAGTCTTTCGAGGTCATATATACCGCTGAGGCATTCCCTTGTCTCCTCCAGCAGAACGTAGTCCGAGAAGAACCGCTCCACCGCGTCAAGTCTTTCAAGCACGGCAGTCGGCGCAAGCAGGGGCTGTTCGATAAAACCGCGGAGCTTTCTGCGCCCCATAGCGGTCTTTGTCTTGTCTATCACCCACATCAGCGAACCTTTGCGCTCGCCGCTTCGCATAGTCTCGGTAAGCTCAAGGTTCCGGCGCGCTGTGATGCCGAGATTCATATAATCATCGGAAAAATGCACCGTGAGCCTTACGGAACGTCTTATCTTCGCTTTCTGCGTCTCGTTGATATATCTGAATACCGCAAAAAGAGCCTTTTTGGCAAGCGGTGTCTTGTCCAGCTCATCCGCCTGCGAAGGCTCGCAGAAATACTGCTCCGTCAGCGCCTTGCCGTCGTTCAGAGAAAACTCGTCGTCGTCCAGCAGACTTCCGACTGCATTTTCAATACGGGTCTGCACAAAAGCGTTGACTTCCCTGCAGTCTATGAATTTGTCGTTAAAAAGGATCTCGGACGGTATATAGCGCGATATTTCGGCAATAATATCCCGTTCAAGCATCTTCCCTCTCTTTTCGAGGGCATGGAACTCACCTGTGGAGATATCCGCGAACACCATTCCGCAGACCGAGCTCTCGCAGTAAAAGCAGGCAATATAGTTGTTTCTGCCCTCATCGAGCATGCTGTCCTCGTACAGAGTACCCGGCGTGACAACACGGATAACTCCGCGCTCAACAAGTCCCTTCGCAAGCGCAGGATCTTCCATCTGCTCACAGATAGCGACTTTGTAACCCTTGTCTATCAGCCTTTTTATGTACTGTTCGACCGAATGATACGGAACACCGCACATCGGAACACCTGCACGGGAGGTAAGCGTAAGTTCAAGCTCCTTGGATATCTTTTCCGCGTCATCATAGAACATCTCGTAGAAGTCACCGAGACGATAGAAAAGTACACATTCCTTGTACTCCTCACGCACTTTGAGATACTGCTCAAGCATGGGAGTCGGTTTTTTATCCGCAGCCGTCATTTACGTCATCTCTTTTCATTTCGCTTTTGCTTCTTTTCGCGTCCGAAAAGAAGCGGGGTGCAGGGGCAGAGCCCTGCCGGGGCATGGGGCAGCGCCCCATCAGTCCATCAGCCGCAGCCGCCGCATGTAGAGCAGCTTCCGCTGCAGCCATGAGAAGCGTGAGGATCGCAGGTCTCGGGATCCTCGCCCTCGCAGCTCATCGAGATTATCATGTTGACCTCATTGAGCAGCATATCCAGCGCATTCTTGACAACAGCAAAATTAGCCATATTCACATTCTTCATTACTTCGCCGTAGGAATCCTGCATTTCCTTGTTCATAAGACGTATCTTCTCGCCGTCCTGTTCGTCGGGCTCCTTCGACATTTCGACAGAAAGCCGCTGACGCTTTGCACTGAAATCGGAAATAAGCTTCTGAAGCCCATCGTCCGCGTCGTTTGCAGCCTTCGCCGCTACATAATCCTTGTATCTCGGATCAGCCTGAATAGCTTTTCCGAGCTCTCTTGCCGCTGTAATTGCGTCCATTTCAGTATCTCCTTTGAATTCTGTGATTTACTTTTTCTTCTTGCCGACTCTTGTAAATTCAGCGGTCACACTTCCGCTTCCCCACTTCATAGTGTTGTCATCATCGTAGAAACGAACGATATGCTCGGTCGGGTTTTTAGCCATAGCAGTTTTGAGCGTAAGGGTATTGCCCTCAATGCTGAATGTTCCCTGTGACGGACCGGTCTGACCGACTTTTGTAAACTTCATATTGTCATTGAAAGTGTATGTCTCCGTATAGGATCCGGTTGTCCTTTCCACTTCTCTCGTCCACGTTCCCAAAACCTGTTTGAGTGTGATATCGGGCGCCGGTTCCTCCTGCTGAAACAGTTCACAGCCTGTGATGCTGAATACCATTGCGCATAACAGAAACAGCGATACCGCCGTTATAAGATACTTTTTCATGTTTATCCGCTCCTTTGTCAATCCTTTGTAAATTCAAACTTCGTGCTTCCCCAGCCCCATGTCATGATCTCATTATTGTCGCCGGAAAAACGAACAACATGCTCTTTTGTATTGCCCTTTTCGGAAAACTTAAGGGTAAGTGTATTGCCGCTGATGCTGAATGTTCCCATTGTAACAACGCTTCCAGTCATCTTTGTGAACTTCTCATTCTTATTGAATGTGTAAACCTCATGTCCTGTCGCAGCCTCGCGTGACCATGAGCCGAGCAGCTGCTTCATCGTGATATCCGGTGCCGGAGGCTCTTCTTCAAACAGCGAACAGCCTGCAATGCAGAATACCATAGCGCACATAAGCACTACCGATACAACTGTAAGTATCGCCTTTTTCATTGTTATGATCTCCTTTTCTGTTTATATTATACCGTCTCGCCGACAAGCGCCCAGGGCAGAGCCTTTGTGATCTTCACATCGGTGAAATGCCCCATTAACCCGTCCGGTCCGGCAAAGTCAACTATGATGTTCTGGCGAGACTTTCCGGTAAGCAAAGTCTCGTCCGTTCTTCCCCTGCCCTCGCACAGTACTCTCAGCGTCTTTCCGACGTACTTTTCATACGCCCGCTCACCGATCTCTCCCTGCACTTCAAGCAGTTCTCTGAACCATTTTCCTTTCTCCTCGTCGGAAACGGGATCTTCCATTTCCGCAGCCTTCGTTCCCTCCCGCCTGCTGTAGATGAAAGTGAATGCGCTGTCATACTTCACGCGCCGCATAAGTTCCAGCGTCTGTGTGAAATCCTCGTAAGTCTCACCGGGAAATCCCACTATTATATCAGTCGTGAGCTGGATATCCGGTATCCGCTTTCTCGCGTAATCCACAAGCTCCAGATACTTTGCGGTATCGTAGTGCCTGTTCATCGCCTTGAGGATTCGGTCACTTCCGCTCTGAACCGGCAGATGCAGATGATATGAGATATGCCTGCTGTCCGCGATAGTGTCTATCAGCTCCTTCGAGCAGTCCTTCGGGTGCGATGTCATAAAGCTTATGACGAACTCGCCGTCGATCGCGTCAAGTCTTCTCAGCAGCTCCGGAAAGCTCACTCCCTTATCCTTGCCGTAGGAGTTCACATTCTGCCCGAGCAGCAGTATCTCGCCGTAACCTTCCTCCACAAGTCCTCTGACTTCCGAAACGATCTCGTCCGGCTCACGGGAACGTTCTCTTCCGCGCACTTTCGGAACAATGCAGAAGGTGCAGAAGTTGTTGCAGCCGTACATGATCGGAACGCTTGCCTTATAACGGCTCTCGCGGCGCACCGGCAGTCCTTCTGCCACTACCCCGTCACATTCCGGAATGCAGACCGTCCGCTTGCGCTTTTCATATATAGTGTAAAGCAGCTCCGGGAACCTGTGCAGTACATGAGTGCCGAAAATAAGATCGACATAAGGGAAGCGCTGTTTCATGCGTTCGGCGATGTGTTCCTGCTGTACCATGCACCCGCATACCGCTATGACCATATCCGGATTCTTGTGCTTGAGCGCTTTCAGAGCGCCGACATTACCGAACACTCGATTCTCGGCATTTTCACGCACCGCACAGGTATTGTACAGAACCAAGTCTGCCTTTTCCGGCGCGTCTGTGAAGCCGAATCCCATATCCGCAAGCATGCCGTTTATCTTCTCACCGTCGGAGACATTCTGCTGACAGCCGTAGCTGTGGGTATATGCAAGAGGTCTGTGATCGAAAACGTGGGTCACTGCACGGACTCTCTGCGCAAAAAGGCGCTGTTCGCCCATTTCTTCAATGCTCACACTGCTTACAGCCATATCATCACCTCCGGAAGAAACACCTATCCAATGATAAATAATAGTATATCATATTTTCCGCTTTTTTTCAAGTCCTTTTGGCATTATTGTTCCTTCAAAGCCGTTCTGTCACTGTATATTTTCCGGATTTAGAAAAAAGCACAAACAATTTGTGCATAATGCTTAAATTTTATCAATATTATAAAAAAATACTTGTAAAACATTCCGTTATGTGGTATAATATGGATATCAAGGACAGATGTCCGACTGAAAGGAATGATCACAGCAATGAAGGTACAGATCACAGCTAAGAAGATGCAGTTAAGCCCGAGCTTCAGCGATTACGCGGAGGAACGCCTTTCCGCGAAACTCGACAAGTTCTTCGGAAGTGAGGCAAGTGCAAAAATTGTCCTTAACTCAGTCAAAAACAAGATAATTTTGGAGCTGACCGTGGAAATGGGCGGAATGATATTCCGTGCGGAGCAGTCAGCCGATGACAAGAATGACGCACTCGATGCCTGCATCGACAAGATCATACGTCAGATCAGAAAGAACAAGACCCGTCTTGCAAAACAGCTCCGTGACAACACCCTCACCGACAGCATCGAATCCGCTCCCGATGAGCAGGTTGACTACGAGGTAATCAAGCATAAGTCCTTTGAGCTTCGTCCTATGTCTGTCGAGGAAGCGATCCTGCAGATGAATATGCTGAGCCACGAGTTCTTTATGTTCAAGAATGCGGAGACCGGTGACGTAAACGTTGTTTACAAGCGTTCCGATGACAACTACGCCGTTCTTGAGCCACGCAGGTAAGATATTGTATCAAAAAGGCTCCCCTTCCCGGGGAGCCTTTGCAGGTATATCCGATGAAACACAGAAAAGCCATACAAATAACAGCATGGATCCTGTTCATACTTTATGCCGCGGCAATGCTCTTTCTCCTGTTCGCAAGACGGCTGGTAAACTGCGGGTTTGATATAACCGTGTTTGCCGTGCCGGACTATCTGACCGCACTTGCGGAGCGCTTTGAGCCGTACCCGTTCCGTACAGTGACAGAGTTTATCGGGAGACTTGAAAGCTTTTCGCTGTCCGATCTTGCATTCCGCAACCTTTTCGGGAACGTTCTGCTTTTTATCCCGGCAGGTATTTTCCTGCCGTTTCTGTTCCGCAAGCAGCGCAGATTTCCTGTATTTCTGGTGACATTTCTGCTGACGATCTGCATTATCGAGCTTACGCAGATGTTCACGCTTCTCGGCAGCTGCGACATCGACGATGTCATGCTGAACACAGCCGGAGCCTGTGCAGGTTTCGGCATTTACCGCCTTGTATCACGCGTCATGCGCCTTTGAAAAGATCGTTCGTTATATACGGCACATTGATGCCGAAACCGCGTTCCTGCATCGAACGTGCTTTTATCATTGCCACCTGGGTATGAACGCCGATAACCGAAGCCGCTTCTTCTATCGTATGCCCCTGTTCGCCGAGATCGGTCATCTCTTCGTCCGGGATAAGCAGTTCCGCGGCAAAGATATTGGCTTCACGCTCCGGCTTGCTGGTCATATCGAAGAAGCTGCTCTCACCCATTCCCCCGTTTGCCGCGATATCGCGGTGCAGAGTGTCATGCCCGATCTCATGGGCAAGAACTACCCTTGTCATACGCTCACTGAGGTTCTGGTTGAGAACAATATAGCGTCCTGTTCCGTAAACGACGTAAAAACCCTTGAGTTCGCCAAGATCGGCGCAGTCAACATCAATTCCGAGAGAACGAGCAAGCGAAAACGGATCGCTTGTGCGGTTCTCTTTTATTATTCTTCGGACGATCGAGTGTATCTGTTCACTGTTCAAAGCCGTTACCGCCTTACATCATATTCTTCTCTTTTTCTTTCCAGTATATCTTCTGGAGCGCGAGCATCACCTTATCCTTGTCCTCTTCGGACAGCTCTCCGCCTGCGAACAGAGCTCCCGCACAGCTGAGCAGTTCTTTTGCGGAAGCAACGCCTTTTGCGCCGTCCTCGGCCTCTACGATACCGAGAAAATCATCGCTCCCGACAAGGGTTTCGATGCGTACACCGAGCACCTTGCATATTCTCGCAAGGATATCGCGTTTCGGGTATCTTGCGCCCAGCTCATAATTCTGCACGCTTCTCGCGGTAACACCGATCTTTTCGGCAAGTTCCGCCTGTGTAAGAGACTTGTTTTTTCTTGCTTTCTTAAGCTTTTCGTTGAATGTCATAAGCACCTCCTGCAGCGCACACATTTCGTTCGTATCAATTATACCACGCCGTTCGCAGTTTGTCAAGCGGAAAAATAAAAAAGACGAATCTTGCGATCCGTCTTAGATGTCTGTCGGAGCTCTTCCGACACCTTTTACGCTCTTACATCCATGAGAGCCCCACGTCCGTCCGCAGACGGTGTGGCTTCCGAAATGCTTTGCATAAGCTTCGCACTTGATGCTTCGTCCGCGTTCATCGCATTCTTCAGCATAGCAATGGAAGCCTGGGACGCTACATTCGACTGAGATATACTCATTGACATCGTAGCCATAAGGTTTGTCAACCCGTCCATAAAAGCACCTCCTTCATCCCTGTGATTATATTATAGCGTAACTTCGGTGTAATTTCAATAGGCACAATTGCTAATTTTTAACAGCCTGTTTTGTTCAATTTGCGGCTGCACGTTTCTTTATCGCCGGTTCCTGCTTCTTGGGAGAAAGCTGTTTTTTCTCGCCGTGAATGATCTCAGGCTTTTCTTCGCCCTTTACGCACTTTTCGCTGATGATGACCTTTACGATCGAATCATCGCTCGGAGCCTCAAACATAATGTCGTTGAGCAGCGATTCAAGTATCGTGCGCAGTCCTCTTGCACCTGTCTTGCGGGCAATAGACTTCTTAGCTATCTCACGGAGCGCTTCCTTTTCGATCTCAAGCTCAACGCCGTCAAGGCTGAACAGGTAGCTGTACTGCTTTACGATAGCGTTCTTTGGCTCAACGAGTATCTTTATCAGTGCGTCCTCGTCCAGCTCGTCAAGCACCGCGATGACCGGAAGACGTCCTACAAGCTCGGGGATAATGCCGTACTTTACAAGATCGTCCGGTTCAACCGAATGCAACAGCTTTGTGAGCGAATTCTCATTCTTTATATTGATCTCTGCTCCGAAACCGAGTGCAGAGGAATTGATGCGCGCGGAGATAGTCTTGTCGATGCCGTCGAATGCACCGCCGCATATGAAGAGGATATCCTTGGTGTTGATCTGAATGAACTCCTGGTTAGGGTGCTTTCTTCCGCCCTGGGGGGGAACATTGGACACCGTTCCCTCGACGATCTTCAGCAAAGCCTGCTGAACGCCCTCGCCGCTTACATCACGGGTTATCGAGGTGTTCTCGGAGCGGCGCGAGATCTTGTCGATCTCGTCGATATAGATGATACCATGCTCTGCGGCTTCAATATCGTAGTCGGCAGCCTGAATGAGCCTTAAAAGCACATTCTCAACGTCCTCGCCGACATAGCCTGCCTGTGTGAGCGTAGTTGCGTCCGCGATAGCGAAAGGCACATGAAGCACGCCTGCAAGCGTCTGTGCAAGCATAGTCTTGCCGACGCCGGTAGGACCGAGCAGAAGAACATTGCTCTTCTGAAGCTCAATGCCCTTGTTGCCCTCGTCATTCGCGAGAGTTCTCTTATAGTGGTTGTAAACGGACACGCAGAGAGTCTTCTTTGCCTCTTCCTGTCCGATGATGTACTGATCCAGCACAGCCTTTATCTCTGCGGGCTTCACAGCGCTGTTGGGTTCACCGAAATAGCGCTTCTGCTGGGGAGCGGTGCGCTTCTTCGGGAGCGTTATCTCCGCGATATCTCCTTCGTCCAGCAGCATACGGTAAGAGGTGGAGACGCACTCGCTGCAGATAGCGGCGTTGTTGGAATAGAGCATTCTCGCTACTTTATCGTCGGATTTTCCGCAAAAACTGCATCTTAGCATAATGGGAATATTCCTTTCCGCGGGCAGTTACCCGTTATCTCTTGTCGATTACCTTGTCTATCAGTCCGTATTCGAGAGCTTCCTGCGCAGTCATGAAGTTGTCGCGGTCGGTATCCCTCTCGATGACCTCTACGGGCTGTCCTGTCATTTCGGAGTACATTCTGTTCATCTTCTGCTTGATAGCTACGATGTGCTTTGCGTGTATCTCAAAATCGGAAGCCTGTACTCTTCCCGTTCCGCCGAGAGGCTGGTGTATCATTATCTCGCTGTTCGGCAGGGCAAGTCTCTTGCCCTTAGCGCCGGCTGCAAGCAGGAATGAGCCCATAGAAGCTGCCATTCCCATACAGATAGTGGAAACATCGCACTTGATATAGTTCATGGTGTCGTATATCGCCATACCGTCAGTGATAGAACCGCCGGGGCTGTTGATATACAGGCAGATATCCTTCTCCGGATCCTGACCTTCAAGGAAGAGGAGCTGTGCGACAACGAGACCTGCCGTAACAGAGTTTACCTCCTCGTTAAGCATAACGATCCTGTCATTGAGAAGTCTTGAATAAATATCGTAGGCACGCTCGCCTCTTCCTGTCTGTTCAATGACCGTTGGCACAAGACTCATATAATCCATTGATGTTTCCCTTACCTTTCTGTTTAAATGTGATTATTCTGCCTTTTCGGTGATCTCGGCATTTTCCTTTACGAACTTGAATGCCTTCTCAACCTTGATATCCTGAGTAAGGCTCTCGGTGGAGATGAGTTCCTTGACTTTCGCGATATCCTGCTTATGCTCGTCTGCAAGCTCCTGGTACTGCTTTTCGAGCTCGTCCTCGGATACTTCGATGTTCTCAAGTTCAGCGATCTTTTCAAGAGCAAGTCTCAGCTTTACCTGTGTAGCGGCAGGCTCCTTGAATGTAGCTCTGAACTGATCCATTGTAAGACCTGTGTACTTGAGATAATCCTTGATGGTAACACCGGCGTATCTGTTTCTGTATTCCCACTCGCGGAGCATATCGTTCACGCGGTTCTCTGTCATAGCGTCCGGGATCTCGCCTTCAACAAGCTTTGCAAGCTCTTCGGAGATAGTGTTGTCAAGTTCGCCGTCTGTACGCTTGTCAGCACGCTCCTGGAGGTTCTTCTTGAGGTCTGCCTTGTACTCGTCGAGAGTATCGAACTCGCTTACGTCCTTTGCGAACTCATCGTCGAGGTCAGCAAGCTCCTTGCCCTTGATCTCATGGATCTTGCACTTGAACACAGCAGCCTTGCCTGCAAGTTCCTTAACGTTGTAATCCTCGGGGAATGTTACGTTTACATCGAAGTCTTCACCGATGCTGTGGCCGGCAACCTGATCCTCGAAGCCGGGGATAAATCTGCCGCTTCCGAGTTCAAGGCTGAACTTTTCTGCCTTGCCGCCGTCGAAAGTCTTGCCGTCAACGGAGCCTTCAAAGTCGAAGATAACTGTATCTGTCAGCTGAGCGGGTCTGTCCTCAACGTCGATGATCCTTGCGTTGTTGTTTCTTATGCGCTCAACTTCTGCGTCAACTTCCTCGTCTGTAACAGTCTTGACAGTTTTCTCTGCCTTTAATCCCTTGTATCCGGAAATAGTGATCTCGGGCTTTACGGTAACTGTAACAACGAATGTAACACCGTTCTCGCGGCTTACATCTGTAACCTTTGTATCGGGGATATCAACGGCATCAAGCTTCTGATCCTCAATAGCTTCCGCCACTGTTCTCTGGTAGATAGAGTTGATAGCGGTCTCATAGAAGAAGGACTCGCCGTACTTAGCCTCTATCATCTTTCTTGTAGCCTTGCCTTTTCTGAAGCCGTCGATCTGGATATTCTTTCTTCTTCTGAGGTATGCTTCCTGAAGAGCCTTCTCGAAATCCTCTGCTCCTACCTTTACCTCAAGCTCGACTGTGTTTGTGCCTGTCTTGTTGTTTGAAACTACTTCCATTTTGTTTTACCTCCGTAATTGCATACTGTCGAAATTATAACATATATTTTCAAAAATTTCAATAATTTCCGCCAATAATATATTCCGAAAATTAACGAAATGCTTTGCCTATAATATCTTTTCGGGCATAAATCCGATGTAGTCTGCGGAGACCATACGGTATTCCGTCCCCTCGTATTCACCGATGAACGCTTTTGCGTGACTCGCCCGTCCGTGGATATGACCGTAATAGCAGCGCTTTATGCCGTACTCGCGTATCACGCCGAGAATGCTCTCGTTCCGTTCGCCGTTGTAGAGCGGCGGATAGTGAATGAACGCGGTCATCTCGCCGCCGAGCTTTTTCCCGGCTTCACAGGACATTCTGAGCCTTCCCTCTTCTCTTGCAAGCACCTTTGCATCGAAGGGATCTGTCCCGTCGTTTATCCAGCCTCTCGTTCCCACAACACATATCCCTTCTTCGAGAAAAGCGTTGTTGAACAGTATCCTTATCCGGCTGAAACCCTTTTCGTCAAGATACCTGTTCATCTTTCCGAGAGTTGCCCACCAGTAATCGTGATTGCCCTTGAGCAGTATCTTGTTCCCGTGCAGACTGTCGTTGATGTAGCGGAAATCCGCCTCGGTATGCTCAAGCTTCATTGCCCAGGAGATATCCCCCGGAATTATCACTGTATCTTCGTCCGATACCACCCGGTTCCAGTTTTCCGTAAGGCGGTCAACGTAATTCTCCCAGCCCCTGAACACGTCCATAGGCTTGTCGGTGCCAAGGGAAAGGTGAAGATCGCCGATCACGAAAACACTCATCTGCTTTTAAGGAAATCGAGCACTACCTTTGACATTCCGCTCTTGTCCACAGACCCGGTGAATCTTACGGTCTTTGTCTTTGTTGCCGCGAGAGGAGCCGGCATAGATGTACCGGTGCGCTGTTCGAGCTTGTCGATTATGGTGAACTCGTCGAGCCCGGCAGTATCGCCGCCCACAGCTTCATATACAGCCTTGCCGAACTTGTAGGGATTTGCCGTTGAAGCGATTATCGTCTTTGTTTCATCGCCCGTAGCGGCTCTGTAGTCATTATAAACCTTGTAAGCAACGCCGGTATGTGTATCCATAAGGTAGGAATACTCATCGAAAGCCTGCTTTATAGCGCCCTTTGTAGCCTCGTCATCGCAGCAGCCCGCATAGAAGAGCTCCTTGATCTTTGCCTTGACCGCGTCTGTAACTTCGTACTTTCCGTCCTTTGCGAGCTTTCCGAACCACTCGGAGATCTGCCTGTCATCGCCGTCGGTGAGGTGATACAGAAGTCTTTCGAGGTTGCTGGAAATGAGGATATCCATAGAGGGCGAGATCGTGGTGTAGAAGTGTCTGTTTCTGTCGTAAACGCCGGTGTTGATGAAATCTGTGAGCACGTTGTTTGCGTTGGAAGCGCAGATCAGCTTGTTCACGGGAAGTCCCATTTCCTTTGCGTAGTAAGCCGCAAGGATATTGCCGAAGTTTCCGGTAGGAACTACGATATTTACCTTTTCGCCGTATTCGATGTCTCCGCTCTTGACGAGTGAAGCATAAGCGGAGATATAGTAAACGATCTGCGGGGAAAGTCTGCCCCAGTTGATCGAGTTTGCGCTGGAGAAAGTGATGCCGAGCTTATCCAGCTCCGCTTTGAGCTCAGGATCGGTGAAGATTGCCTTGACACCGTTCTGGCAGTCGTCGAAGTTGCCCTTTACCGCGCATACGTTGACATTTCCGCCCTCCTGCGTGGTCATCTGGCGCTTCTGCATATCGCTTACGCCGTCCTCGGGATAGAACACGGTGATAGATGTTCCGGGAACGTCCTTGAAGCCCTCAAGCGCAGCCTTTCCGGTATCGCCGGAAGTCGCTACGAGTATCGCGATATCCTTGCCGTCGATCACTTTCTTTGCCGAGCAGCTCAGCAGATACGGGAGTATCTGAAGCGCCATATCCTTGAATGCGCAGGTGGGACCGTGCCAGAGTTCGAGGATATATGTGCCGCTATAAAGGTGAGAGATCTCGGAGATGCTCTCGCTGTCGAAATTCTTGTCGGAATACGCTCCGTTTACGCAGTATCTTATCTCATCATCGGTAAAGTCGGTGAGGTAGCGTCTGAAGATCTCAAATGCTCTTTCCGGATAAGACTTGTCGCAGAGTCCGAGGATATCCTCCTTTGAAAGCTTCGGAATGCTGTCGGGGACGAACAGTCCTCCCTCTTCCGAAAGTCCCTGCGCAATTGACTTTGCGCTTGTTACGCTGATTTTCCTGTCACGCGTGCTGTTGTAGTTCATAGTGTTATCTCCTTGCCGGAAGTCCGGCTTCATCATATACCCTTCCGGGTACTGTACAACTTATGTGAAAGCGTCGAACGCGTCCTCGTAGTATTCCATGCCGAGTACGCGTGGTATTTCCTCTGTTGTGACCGTTACGAGCGCAACATCGAACCGCACCGAAACGTATTCAGTCCCGCAGATTTCGAGATACCGCTGTGCGGCACGGATCACCGCAGCGCGCTTATCCGCGTCAACAGCGGTCATTCCGTCTCCGTCAAGGCTCCCGAATTTCCGGGTCTTGACTTCGACAAATGCGATAGTACCGCTATTATCGGCGATTATATCTATCTCGCCGCCCTTTACGCGGTAGTTTCTTCCCGCTATCCGCCAGCCGTTCTCTTCAAGATACCTGCTGACGTGAAGTTCGCCGGCTTTTCCGCGTTCGCTCTTAACGCTCATACTTTATGCTTCCTGAAGAAGCTTTTTCTGTGTTCCGGACATAGTCCGTACTTTGCAACCATTTCATAGTGAAGCTTTGTTCCGTAGCCCTTGTGCTTTGCGAAAAGGTACTGCGGGTATTTAAGGTCAAGCTCCTTCATATATCGGTCACGGGAAACTTTTGCGAGTATCGAAGCCGCAGCTATGCTCGCGGAGATGCTGTCTCCCTTTACGACGGTCTTTACCGGGATCCCGAGATCCGGTGCCTTGTTCCCGTCCACCAGCGCAAGCGCAGGCTTTACCGAAAGCCCGTCAAATGCCCGTTTCATCGCCAGCAGAGCCGCGTTGAGAATGTTGATCTCATCTATCTCGGCTGCTGTTGCCGTGGCAATGCAGTACGCTTCCGCTTTCGAGACTATCTCGTCAAAAAGCGCTTCCCTCTTCTTTTCCGAGAGCTTCTTGCTGTCGTCGAGACCTTCTATTATCAGTCCCTCCGGCAATACCACCGCAGCAGCGTAAACATCTCCCGCAAGCGGTCCCCGCCCTGCCTCATCTATGCCGCATATTAGTCCTGTCGCCGCACGCTCCGCGCTGTCAAAGGCGAAACGCTCACGAAGCAGCTGGTCTTTCGAGTGTGATCCGTCCAATTTTACCGCTCCTGTATTCGTCGAGCAATGCCGCGGCGGCACGCTCTGTATCGGGAACTCCTCCGGAAAGCATCATTCCGCGCTTCTTTGCGATAAGTTCCGTTATGATGCCGTCGAGCGAGTCAAGCTTATACCGCTCTTTAAGCCGCTCCGGATAGTTCTCCGCAAGGTACTTTCCGAGCTCATAGGCAAGCTCCTCTATATCGGTCACGCCGTCCTTGATTGCGCCGGTAAACGCGAGCTTAAGAGCCGCCTGCTTATCATCGAACTTCGGCCAGAGTATTCCCGGCATATCGAGCAGCTCGACTTCCTTATCTATCGTCACCCACTGTTTGCCGCGGGTAACGCCGGGTCTGTCCTCGACCTTTGTTTTTTTGGAATTCGCCATTCTGTTGATGAACGACGATTTGCCTACATTCGGTATCCCCACGACCATTACCCGCAGAGCCTTGCCGATAGTTCCTTTTGCGCGCCTGCGTTCGAGCAGCTCCGAAAGCTCCTCTTTGAGCACCGGCAGAAACCGGTTTATGCCCTTTCCGCTTCGGCAGTCGCAGACTATCGTGCGTATTCCCGAACTCTCGTAGAACCGCTGCCACTCGGCAGTAAGATTCTCGTCGGCATAGTCGCACTTGTTGAGCAGCATTATTCTCGGCTTATCCGAGACGATCTCGTTTATCATCGGGTTTCTGCTCGATTCGGGGATCCTGCAGTCAACGATCTCCGCCACTGCGTCAACCAGTTTCAGATCCGCTTCTATCATGCGGCGGGTCTTGGTCATGTGTCCCGGAAACCATTGTATATCGCGTTCGTATGCCATTTATATCTACCTGTAAGCCTAATCAGTAAAGTCCGCCGAACTTGTCAAAGGGGAACACGCGGAACAGTGCCTTGCCGACAATGAACCGCTTGTCAACGTCACCCACCATCCAGCTTCTGCTGTCTGTGGAGCCGTTTCTGTTGTCGCCCATAACGAATATCGAACCGTCCGGGATCGTGAACTCGTCTCCGCGTCCCTCGCTCAGGTTCGTATAGCTGTTCAGCATGTGACCGTCCTCGTACAGCACGTTATCCTTCACCTGGAGCGGGAGCTGTTCGCCGTTGCGGTAAACATAGCCGTTGGCGAAATCTATCCGTATGTTGTCTCCGGGAAGTCCGATAACACGCTTTACTATCGCCTTTCCGAGTCCGTCCTCGTCATTCGGGATACCCTCTGCCCATACAACGACTATGTCATTGTAGGCAGGCTCATAAAAGCAGTTGGATATCATCAGCTGCTGCTTGTCTTCAAGAGTGGGCAGCATTGATTCCCCGTCAACCGTTGACATTCTGATAAAGAATGTGAACAGTACTATAATAACAAGAAACGAACCTATGAGCGTATCGAACCAGCTGTAGATGTCGGCTGCGGCACCGTAAGGCTTCACCGGCGGTTCTTCAGAGGGAGCGGGCACAACTTCGTTTATAAAATCTAACTCATTTTCTTCCATAAGATCACTCTTTGTCAGTTATAAAAACAGCGAATCAAGGCAATAACGGGTCTCCCCGCTATTACCCTTTCTCGTCTGCTCCTGCAAGATAAAGATCAATACTTTGCCTTTACCTTAGCTGCCTTACCTACTCTGTCTCTCAGATAGTAAAGCTTAGCTCTGCGAACAACACCGGTTCTTACTACCTCGATCTTGTCAACGGACGGGGAATGAACGGGGAAGACCCTCTCGATTCCGCAGCCGTGCGCAACACGTCTTACCGTAAATGTCTCGTTGATACCGCCGTGCTTCTTTGCAATAACAGTACCCTCGAAGATCTGAATACGGGACTTGTCGCCCTCGGAGATCCTTACGTGAACCTTTACGGTATCACCTACGCCGAAAGCGGGGATCTCCTGCTTCATGCTGTCCTGAGCAATTGTCTTAAGTGCATCCATTTTTCTTTCCTCCTGTATAGGCATTCTTGCATCTAAACGATAAGTGCGGCAATACTGCACGCGCACCGGAACTCCGATCGGAGCTCCCGACGCAGCGGAATACCCGTTTCAATGTCGGCTTATGCCGTGCATTGACCCTCACGGATAAAAATATCCGCGGTAACAAATGCTTTTATATTATAGCACTTTTTCCCGCGGATTGCAAGAGTTTTTTGCAATTTTCACAAATTTTATCTGAAAATTTCTCCATCCGAGCATTTCACAGCCGTTCTTGTAACGTGAAGCGAGTATATCTCGGTGCCGGAGATCTTCTCGAACGCGTCAAACATCAGCCCGGCATTGATGTTGAGCTCCGTTCCGGAGGGGAGCGTGAACCGCAGATATCCGGGTCTGCGCTCAAGCACGGTTAGGTGCTGTTTAAGGTCAAGCTCAGCAATGCCGCGCTTCGTCTTTTTCTCGGCAGGGATATGCTCCGCCGCAAGGAACGCGTCGAATGCGGCATCGTCACATTCAAAATCCGCTTCGTACTCCGAAACTGCGATCTCTGTCGGCTTTCTTACCGGATCTGCCGCGTCAAGTACGCGTATATCCCTCGGCAATGCCTCGTTGAACCTTCGGATCAGCTCTTCCCTGCTTATATCCTCCGTAAGCTTCGTGTCCATGCTCTCGCAGGCACCCGCGGTCCCGAGTGCAAGGGGAAGCGCGAATGTCAGATACAGGTGCGGATTGAACCCCTCCGTCTCCCAGACCGGCAGCTTTGCCCGCTTTATCGAACGCTGGAACAGCCTGTACAGATCGAGGTGGGAGATGTATATCGCCCTGCCCGTCTTGCTGAAAAATATTCGTATATTCTTATTCACCGTTTCTGCCATTTTCTTCAGTTTCTTCCTTGTCTTTGATTTCGTCAGTCTCCGTCCGGTCTTTGCCCGGTCTCTTTATCAGCGAGTACACGATCAAAAAAATGCACGGATCGGAAAAACCAATCAGCGCCCACCAGCCCCCGCCGGCAAGCAGTATCCCCACCGCTATGAGCAGTCCTCCGAGAGGCGGCACCATTGATGACCATTTGTTTCCGGGCTTCATATTGTTAAACAGTATCACCCAATTCATGATATACAGGAACAGCCCGAGCCCGAACAGCAAGGCGAAGCCTGCAAAGGTATCCAGCTCCTCCGAATTGAATATCCTGTCAAACCATTCACTCATAATATCTCCATTCGCTTTCGCTTCCTTTCGCGTCCGAAAGGAAGCGGGGTAAGAGCACGAGATAGGGGCAGAGCCCCTGTCTCGTCAGCGCAGGCGGCTAAAAGCACGCCCGCCCTGTGCAGGCACTCACTCCGCACCCGCTGCACTTTTCGCGGCAGTTCGGCGTGGTCTGCGCTTCATGCGCCCGCTTGTTCTCGCGCACAAAGAAGCTCTTGTTCACCAGCAGATCCATGTGATCCCACGGGAGTATCTCGTCATAGTCACGCTGTCTGTTCGCGTAGAACGCGGGGTCAATGCCGCACTCCTTAAACGCTTCCAGCCACCTGTCGTAGTGGTAATACTCCGTCCAGCCGTCCAGTTTGCAGCCTTTCTTCCATGCCGTGTATATAACGGCGGAAAGCCGTCTGTCGCCTCTTGCGAGTGCGGCTTCAAGATGCGTAACGTCGAAATGGGAACGGCTGACCTGCACCTTCTTGGTGTTGATCACTTCCATTAAGTGCTTCTGACGCTCGATAATAACGCTTTCTTCCGGCTGAGGCTCAAACTGGAACGGAGTGAAGGGCTTCGGAATGAAAGTTGAAAGCGAGACAGAGATCTTTATGCCCTTTCCTTTCGGGCGCGAAGGTATCGAATAGTACAGGTCGATTATCTTCTGGCAAAGCTCCGCTATGCCCTCGATATCCTCCATTGTCTCAGTGGGCAGACCAAGCATAAAATACAGCTTTACCGCCGTATAGCCGCCCTCGAACGCTATCCGACAGCCGTTCATTATGTTCTCTTCGGTTATATTCTTGTTGATGACATCGCGCAGGCGCTGGGTTCCCGCTTCCGGCGCAAATGTAAGTCCGCTCTTGCGGACGCTTTTTATGCGGTCAAGCAGTTCCTCGCTGAATCTGTCTATTCTCATGGACGGGAGCGACAGGTTCACACGCGCTGCGTCGCTGTAATCCGCAAGACAGGCGAGCATCTTCTCGATCTCGCTGTGATCGCTGGTACTTAATGATGTGAGCGATACTTCGTCGTAGCCTGTGGATTCGCAGATCGACACTGTCTCTTTCTTTATCGTCTCTACCGACTTCTCACGGAACGGGCGGTAGAAGTAACCCGCCTGGCAGAACCGGCAGCCTCTTATGCAGCCGCGCAGGACTTCGACCACAGCTCTGTCGTGGACGATCTCCGAGAACGGCACGACGAACGTTTCGGGATAATATGTCTTGTCAAAATCGCTGATGATGCGTTTTCTAACCTTTGCGGGAGCGCCCTCCAGCGGAGTAATGCTCTTTATGGTGCAGTCCTCATTGTACTGCACATCATACAGCGCGGGAACGTAGATCCCCTCTATCTGCGCCGCACGGACAAGGAACTCATGCTTGTCCGCGCCCTCTGCCTTGCACTTTTCCAGCAGGCGCATAAGCTCGATATTGACTTCTTCGCCCTCGCCGAGAATGCACAGATCGACAAAATCCGCGATCGGTTCGGCGTTGCAGCAGCAGGGACCTCCCGCGCAGACTATCGGCGTGAGTGAGTGTCTGTCCTTCGCATAGACCGGCAGTCCGGCAAGATCAAGCATAGCGAGTATATTTGAGAATGAAAGTTCGTACTGGAGCGTAAAGCCGATGAGATCCGCGTCTTTTACAGGCTCAAGGCTTTCAAGCCCATACAGCAGTATGTCGTTCTTCCGCATCTGCTCTTCCATATCCGGAAGCGGCATAAATACGCGCTCGCACCAGTATTCCGGCACTTCGTTGATAAGTGAGTACAGTATCTTCATTCCGAGATGTGACATTCCGATATCGTATGTATCCGGAAAGCAGAACGCAAACCGCATCGTAACCTTTTCCGGATCCTTTTCGATAGAATTAGGCTCCCCTCCGATATACCGGGAAGGCTTCTGAACTTTCAGAAGTATCCTGTCAAGCTTGTCTTTATACATTTTACGTCCTTTCAGAGTGAGTTATAGAGACTTTTTAGAGACTTTTAGAGACTTTTTAGAGACCGGGCTCCGCCCGGACCCGCAACCCCCTTTAAAAAGGGGGTTGATCCCTAAATCTATTTCCGTTGCACGGTATTTCAAATCTGCAAACAGACTACGGTTCCGGATCATTACGATCCGAAACAATACAACATACAACTATATACCATATTATACTATATTTTTTCAGAAATTTCAACCGCAAATATGTAAAAGAAGAAAATTAATGCAGATACATTCATATATCCGGAAAATACAAGCACAGCCGCAGCCGGAATTATGACCGCGGTAAAAACTGTCTCGCATAAAAAAGAAAGCTTCGCAGCCTTTTCGGGCGGGAAAGCTCGGATAAGCGCTCTGTCCAGCATCAGCTTTCCGTCAAGCTCCCCGAAAGGAAGAAGGTTGAATGCCGCTGTAAGCAGGTTTATCACCCCGAAAAGCCGAAGTTCCCTGCTCTCCCACGGGATAAGAAAGAATGCGCAGAAAAGCAGGATATTCACCGCACACCCTGCCGATACGGCAGGAAAGCTCGTGCTCCCGCCGATTATGTGCATTCCCCCGCCGTACAGCTTTATCTTCTCCGGCAGCCGCTTCTCCGCACACATCACCCCAAGATGACCGAGTTCGTGCAGTACACAGGAAAGCAGGCACAGCAGCGCTGTGCCTTCCCTGTCTGTGCATACCAGAAATCCGAGAACCGCGAAAAACGAAAATCCCGCTTCAAACTTCACCGGAAAAGCTCCGCAATGCTTGTCAGGACCGCCTTTGCTTCATCACCGCCGAATGACAGCCCAGCCCATAATGCACCTGCCAGCACACATGATACCGCCGCCTGTACAAGTACGGTACCGCCGAAACTCAGCGTTTTACGGCGGCTTGTCCGGCGAAGCCTTACCCGCGGCACCTCATAGCCCTGCTCTGCCGGCAGATACACAAGCGGTGCTTTCTCCGGCTTTAGCTCTTCGGGTGCCGGGGTCTCCGGTCGTATCTCTGCCGTGACGGACGGTGACGTGACAGGAAGAGTCATAACCTTTACAGTCATAGCACACCTCCGGACAGCAAATTCCCTATCATCATGTGCAGCACCGTTCCCGGCACTCCAAGTATTGCCGAAAGCGCGGTATTGTACGGAGTGATGCTCTCCGGACCGCCGCCGGAATAAAGCTGCGATGCCGCAAGGCTGAGCACGCCCGTTCCCGCATTTATAAGCGCATAAAGCTTCGGGTGAGCCGTTTTTCCGTACATTGCCGCTGTCAGTACTGCCGCCGCGCAGACCGCTGTGATCTCTGCCATATCAGTTCACTGCCTCCCATGTCTGTTTCCTTTGCTTTTGCAAGAAGCGCGGAATACCGCAGCATAAGCGCTCTGTGCTCATAAATCAGCGCTTCCGTTTCCGTATCGTCCGTACACAGATCGAAAAGCTGTTCATTTTTGTACAGCATCGCGTCCAGCCGTTCAAGCTCCGCGATTATCCTTTCACGCTCGTTATCCAGATGCAGCACCGCCTGTCTTCTTTGCTTTCTCTAAAAGATATGCGGACGGGCGGCATTATATGATAAATGCACAATTCACAATTCACAATGCACAATTGTGGAGCGCGCATATCTGAATCGTGACGAAATTACTTGGTTTTGATACTGATTTAGTATGATATACGCAGAAGGCAGAAAAAAGGCAGCAGGCTGTTTTGCTCAGCCGGCTGCCCGAAAGAAAATGTATGACATGAACCGCCTCCATGCGGATATGAAGGGCTCATTTAATATGTGTCCGTCACTTATATATTACGATAGAACGAGGAAGCGTGCAGCTTCTGTCAAATCTGTTCCAGAGCATAATGCTTTCCGCAGGAACGCCGTACGCCGCAGCTATGCTGTCAACAGTATCACCGGGTCTGACGGTATATCTGATCGTCTTTGTACCGCCCATCACCTTGTTCATATCGTCATCGGTGATCTCAGTCATTTTTTCCTGTTCACTCATTTCAAACAACTCCTTCCGGTCTTTTGTTTTTTCAATAGTTTATACGCAGAAAAACCAGATGCGGCAGTAAAAAAATCAATTTCCGCAAAATTAATCTGTACCGAATATCCTGTCACCCGCATCACCGAGTCCCGGAACTATATATGCGTTCTCGTTCAGCTTCCTGTCAAGGCTGCCGACATATATGTCGATATCCGGGTGAGCGGAACGCAGTTTTTCAAGTCCTTCGGGAGCCGCGATAATGCACATGAAGCGGATATCACGGCAGCCGCGCTCTTTCAGCATATTTACCGCCTCGACAGCGGAACCGCCTGTTGCGAGCATAGGATCCGTTATCACCGCGATACGCTCGTCCATGTGCGAAGGGAGATTGCAGTAATACTCGCGGACATCGTGAGTGGCTTCATCACGGGAAAGTCCGATATGTCCGACTTTCGCGGACGGCATCACCTCAAGCACCCCGTTCATCATTCCGAGTCCCGCACGCAGTATCGGGACGATGACCGGCTTTCTGCCGGAAAGCATACGCTCTTCCGTCTCGGCAACCGGTGTCTTTATCTTCACCGGCACCGTCGGCATTTCCCTGAACACTTCGTAGGACATAAGTATCGCTATCTCTCCGGCTATGATGCGAAAATCCCGCGTTCCGGTCTTTTCATCGCGCAGTACAGCTATCTTGTGGCTTATCAGGGCGTGATCCATTATAACAGTTTTTCCCATTTTGTTTCTCTCCCGTTTCTATAATGTTATGAGAAATACTGGATTCCGCTCTTGAACAGCGGCTGATCCTTGATGCCGTCAACGTTCGTGCAGCAGTAATCGGTTATTCTCTCGCTGTGACCCATCTTTCCGAGAACACGTCCGTCTGGCGAGATGATGCCCTCAATAGCGTACATGGAGCTGTTGGGGTTGAAGCGAAGATCCATTGTCGGGTCTCCGTTGAGATCGACGTACTGTGTAGCGACCTGACCGTTTGCGATAAGCTTCTTTATTACTTCGTCGTCAGCAACAAATCGTCCTTCGCCGTGAGAGATCGGGATAGTGAAGATGTCACCCACCTTGCAGTTCATCAGCCACGGGCTCTTGTCGGTGCAGATACGCGTGCGGACAAGCTGAGACTGGTGTCTGCCGATCTTGTTGAATGTGAGCGTCGGGCTCTTTTCGGTAAGCGGAACGATCTCTCCGAGCGGAACAAGACCGAGCTTTATGAGAGACTGGAAGCCGTTGCAGATGCCGAGCATAAGTCCGTCACGGTGATAGAGCATATCGTTGACAGCTTCCTTCACCTTCGGATTGCGGAAGAAGGCATTGATGAACTTGCCGGAGCCCTCCGGCTCGTCACCGCCGCTGAATCCGCCGGGTACAGCTATTATCTGGCTCTGTGAGATGAGCTTTGCGAATGCCTCGACAGACTCTTCAACAGCCGATGCGGTGAGGTTCTTTATCACGAAGATCTCCGCTTCGCCGCCCTCGCGTCTGAATGCCTCAGCCATATCGTATTCTCCGTTTGTTCCGGGGAATGCGGGGATAAGCACACGCGGCTTTGCAGTCTTGTTTGCGGGTGCGCAGGCGAACTTTTCGCCTGTTACATTCTCTATCTTTTCGGGAGCGTCGTAGTGCTTTACACTGTCTCTGAATATCGGCTCAAGAACAGCGTCCCACTTCTTTTCGAGCGCTGAAATGTCAAGCTCTGTGCTTCCGCAGATTATCTTGTATTCGTCAATGGTCTCACCGATGCACTCAAATCCGTCAAGTTCGTCGGAAGATTCAACTATGAACGCGCCGTAGTGCATACCGAACAGCTTGTCGTCATCAAGGTCTTTCAGCTTTGCGCCGATACGGTTTCCGAGGGACATCTTGAATATGCCCTCCGCAAGACCGCCGTGCGCGAGTGACCATACAGCGGCAGCCTTTCCTTCGGCAATTGCCTTTTCAACCTTGGCGAAAACGTCCTTTACGCTGTCAAAGTCGGGAAGTCCGTTCTCATCGTACTTCGGAGCGATATAGTACAGCTTATCAAACGGGATCTTGAATTCCGCACTGAGTATCTTGTCCGCTCTGCCCATTCCGACTGCGAAAGATACGAGAGTAGGCGGAACGTCGATATGCTCGAATGTACCGCTCATGGAGTCCTTGCCGCCGATTGAGCCGATGCCGAGAGCCTTCTGCGCCTTATACGCGCCGAGAAGTGCGCCGAAAGGCTTGCCCCAGCGCTTCGGATCACCCTGTGTTCTCTCGAAGTATTCCTGGAATGTGAGCCAGCACTCTTCGCTCCTGCCGCCTGCGGCAACAAGCTTTGCTACGCTCTCCACAACTGCGAGGGCTGCGCCGTGGTAGGGTGACTGGACTGCAACTGCCGGGTCATAACCCCATGCCATGATCGAAGCGGCTTTCGTATCTGCTCCGAGTACCGGTATCTTCGCCGCCATAGCCTGAACAGGCGTCTGCTGTGTCTTTCCGGAGAACGGCATGAGAACAGTCGCTGCGCCTACCGTGGAGTCGAAGCGCTGAACAAGTGCGCGCTGTGAGCACACATTAAGGTCTGTAACCAGCTTTTCCCAGTCAGCCGGAGTATTTTTAAGTGCTGATCCGTATGATACCTTTGCGTCCGGAACTTCGATATCGGTGTGCTTTTCGGCACCGTTTGAATTGAGGAACTCACGGGAGATATCGCATATCTTCTTTCCGTTCCAGTTCATTACAAGGCGCGGTTCAGCCTCAACTACCGCAACAGGCGTAGCCTCAAGGTTCTCGTCGCCTGCAAGGGCAATGAACTTCTCAACGTCGTTCTTATCTACTACGACAGCCATTCTCTCCTGTGACTCGGAGATAGCAAGTTCCGTGCCGTCGAGTCCCGCGTACTTCTTGGGTACGGCATTCAGATCAATGGTAAGTCCGTCCGCAAGCTCGCCGATTGCAACGGAAACACCGCCTGCGCCGAAATCGTTGCAGCGCTTGATGAGAACGGTAGCTTCACGGCGGCGGAAAAGGCGCTGGAGCTTTCGCTCTACGGGAGCGTTGCCCTTCTGTACTTCCGCGCCGCAGCTTTCGAGAGACTGTACGCTGTGGGACTTGGAGGAGCCGGTAGCTCCGCCGCAGCCGTCACGTCCGGTCCTTCCGCCGAGCAGGATTATAACATCGCCGGGAGCGGGTCTTTCTCTGCGGACATGGTCTGCGGGAGCGGCAGCGATAACTGCGCCGATCTCCATTCTCTTCGCCATATAGCCGGGGTGGTAGATCTCCGCGACGTGACCGGTAGCAAGGCCGATCTGGTTGCCGTAGGAGGAATAGCCGGCTGCGGCTGTGGTGGTTATCTTTCTGGGCGGGAGCTTGCCCTTTATGGTCTTGTCAACGGGCAGAAGCGGGTCAGACGCACCGGTAACACGCATCGCCTGGTAAACGTAGGAACGTCCGGAAAGCGGATCGCGGATAGCGCCGCCGAGACATGTGGCGGCACCGCCGAAAGGCTCGATCTCGGTGGGGTGGTTGTGAGTCTCGTTCTTGAACATCAGCAGCCAGTCCTCGTCCCTGCCGTCAACATCTACCTTGATCTTTACGGAGCAGGCGTTGATCTCCTCGCTCTCGTCAAGGTGCTTTAATATGCCGTCAGCTTTGAGCTTCTTTGCGGCAAGCGTTGCGATATCCATAAGGCATATCGGCTTGCCTTCCCTTCCGAGCGCCTTGCGGTCAAGCTTATACTCTGCATAGGTCTCGGCTGCGTAGGGAGCCTTGATATCGGCATTGTCTATTATCGTGCCGAACGTGGTATGGCGGCAGTGATCCGACCAGTAGGTATCTATCATACGGATCTCGGTAATGGTAGGATCGCGCTTTTCCCTTTTGAAATAATCCTGACAGAACTTGATATCGTCGTTGTCCATTGCAAGACCGTAGTTCTTTACAAAATCGGCAAGTCCGTCCTTGTCGAGATCAAGGAATCCGTCAAGAGTCGCCACTTCCGTAGGAACATCGTACTTTATTTTGAGTGTCTCATACTCTTCATAGCCGCACTCACGCGCTTCAACTGCGTTGATGAGGTAGTGCTTGATGCGTGCGAACTCATCATCGGAGATACTGCCCTTGAGCAGATATATCTTCGCATACTTCACCTCGGGTCTGTCGCCCTTGCAGAGCATCTGGATACACTGCGCGGCGCTGTCCGCTCTCTGGTCGAACTGACCGGGCAGGAACTCGACAGCGAACATTCTTTCGTCTGCCGCAGGCTCGGGGAGCTTGTCCAGCACGTTATCTACCGGAGGCTCGGAAAAGACTACCGGGATCGAACGGTCAAGGTCCTCGCGGGAGATATCCTCGACATCATAGCGGTTGATGATGCGCACTCCGGTTATCCCGTCGATGCGCAGAGACGTTCTGAGATCGGAGAGGAGCTGATCTCCCTCTACCGCGTAACGGGGCTTTTTTTCGACATAGATACGATAAACTGCCATTTTGGTGTTTCCTTCCTTCATAAGAAAAGTTATGATTTATTATAGCATTTTTAAAGTAGTTAGTCAAGAGAGCGGAAGCAATGCCCGAAAAAATATTTGTTGGAATGTCAATGATATGTTACACTCAACAAACAAAAATAAGGCATGATGTTTGCAGATGCGCTCTCCGCCAATAAAGAGGAGCCGTAGGCGACGAATTATTGGCGGAGAGCGCCGGCACGG
>Ga0256405_10000997_pt1 | contig 84635 bp, 75 predicted proteins | sample RumenRJG_02DNA_FD_189096 | JGI IMG/M metagenome (GOLD analysis project Ga0256405, IMG submission 189096) | Bovine rumen microbial communities from Lethbridge, Alberta, Canada - RJG_02 | ecosystem: Host-associated > Mammals > Digestive system > Stomach > Rumen | place: Canada: Alberta... | reverse complement strand
AAGCAAAATGTTTTGTGGTATGGTATAATAAGCATATCATAGAAAGGAGACAACTATGCAGTATAGTAAAGAGTTAAGGCGCACCGTTTTTTAATTCCAAGGCCGTTTGCTTCCCATTCATTGATTAATGCGTTCCAGTCTCTGACTGGCGGTAACTGTTTTTCTGATTCCATAAAAAACCTCCTGAAATATAATTTGTAATCATTATACCTCAGGAGGCGCTCAAAGTATGGATAACGATTGTGTACGACTTACATTTGAGCCATTGCTGCAAGAGGAAGGATCGCTGGGAGCATCTTCCGTTGGTGGAATACTCGGAACAGGTAATGGCAGAGGTATAGGATTGATATTTGTCCTTTCCGGCTTCTTGTTAATGATATATTCATTCCTGATGTTGGTAAGAACGACAAGAAATTATCATGGAAGAGCTGACATTGGAGATTGACGTAATCCTGTCTTTATGGTAGAATTTACCGTAAAGATGGGACTTTTGCTTTATAAAGGAGGCAAGCTATGAAAAACTTACCGACAGGATGGGATGACTTTGAAAGGGTCATTAAGGATGGCTATTATTATGTTGATAAGACCAAGCTTATCAGCAATCTGATAGAGACAAGGAGCGCAGTGACACTCTTTACGCGTCCAAGGCGGTTTGGTAAGACCTTGAACATGAGCATGCTAAAGAACTTCTTCGAAATAGGGAGCGATCCGTCACTTTTTGACGGACTCGCAATTGCTGATAACAAGGAGTTGTGCCAGAAGTATCAGGGAAAGTATCCGGTGATATCGATTTCGCTTAAGACTGTAAGTGGGCTATCGTACGGTGATGCCCTTAACAGGATGCGTGATGTCATTGGGCATGAAGCTGAGCGCTTTAATTTTCTCTTAGAAAGCGATAACCTTACTGAAAATGATAAAATAGGCTATCGTAGGATGATTATGCGTGACGAGAAGACTAAAGAAAATTATTGTATGAGCGAGGATACAATCATCTCTAGTCTTTTTGAACTTTCATATCTACTCAAAAAGCATTATGCTACTAATGTAATAATACTTATCGATGAGTACGATGTACCACTAGATAAGGCTCATGTTCACTGCTATTATGATAAGATGGTCGAGCTGATAAGAGGAATGTTCCATGCCGCACTGAAGACGAACCCTAACCTTGCTTTCGGTGTACTCACAGGCTGTCTACGTGTCTCGAAGGAGAGTATATTTACAGGCCTAAATAATCTGGATGTATATAGTATCAGCGACTTGGAATGTGATGACCTGTTTGGATTTAATGAGACAGAAGTAACCAAAATACTTGAGGACTATTACCTGACGGATAAGAAACCTGAGGTTAAGGCCTGGTATGATGGTTATAAATTTGGCAAGAAGGATGTTTACTGCCCATGGGATGTTCTGAAATATGTTGAGAAACATATAAATGACAGAGAACTAGAGCCACAGAATTACTGGGCGAACTCGAGCAGCAATGAACTTGTAAGGGAATTTGTTGATATTTCCACTAAGGAAACAACAGAAGAGCTTGAGAAGCTTGTTGCCGGTGAAAAGGTTGAAAAACTTGTTAATGAGAACCTTACATACAGAGATTTAGATGGAAGTATAGATAACCTCTGGGGCATTCTTTACGCTACAGGCTATCTTACCGGAACTCGTGGCGCTGATAATATTTATACTCTCTGGATTCCTAATAAAGAAGTACGCCAGATATATGAGGACGATATATTAAAATGGTTTGACAACCGGGTGAGAAGAGATACGGAATCGGCAACTAAATTTTATAACGCTTGCTTAAACTGCGAACCGGCTGAGATGAATAAGGTTCTTAATAAGTTGTTAAGGAAGTCGGTTAGTGTAAGAGATACATTCGCGAGAAAAGACCTGAAAGAAAACTTTTACCATGGTTTTATCTTAGGTCTCCTGTCGCAGTTTGGAGATATTCAGAGCAACAGGGAAGGCGGGAACGGCTTCTCTGTTATTACGATTGTAAATGACAAACTGAACAAAGCAGCCATCCTTGAGCTTAAATACTCAGAAACTGAGGGCTTGCAGGCCATGGAAAAGGTCTGCGATGAAGCGCTTAAGCAGATAGATGATAAGAACTATGCCGAGGATCTTATCTTGTCAGGGTATGATGAGATATATAAGTATGGAATCTCATTTAACAAGAAGCGGAGTTTTGTGAAAATATCCCAATAATACACCGGCAATGCACTTATGAATCGCATTGCCGGCAGCTTAAGATGTTATAAGATAGGTAGAACACCCCAAGGCGCTGTCACTATGGTACTAATAAATGGACTTATTAGCAGACATAAGAATAATGCTGCTTTAAAAGTCTAAGAATCGACTTCATAGAGTCCTCCTTTTCATAATTTATTTGAAAATCTATATTATACCATGGCATAGAAGAAAAATACATATCGTATCGTGCAAAAATATTTTGCACGATACGATATGTTAATCCAGAGAAAATGGTGGTAATATATAGATATCACTTGAACTCGGGAAATCAAGTGAAAAGCAAAAAGACAAAGAATTAGAAAGGAACCTCACAGCAATTGGAATTTGCATGTGGAAAAGGTAAAATACTATAACAAAGATATTAACAATAGTAAAGCAGATGTTCAAGCTTAAGGTGCGTAATGAAGAATCAATGATGGTCGCAGGTGAAGCTGGATGGCAATGCCAGGGTGACAACTGTTAATTTTTGATGTGATTTATTATCAAACTTTATAACAGGAGTTGTAGCTGCGATTATTGAGCGCTCAATCGCAACTACAATGCTTGAAGTCTGAGAAGAGGATATTATTATGAGGAAAAAGGCTGTACTACTTCCAGGAACAAGGATTATTCAAAGTAAACAAAACGTTTTGGATAATACTTATACTGTATTTAATAATAAACTAAAAAATAGTATTGAGGTAGGTGCCATATATGCAAAATTATTAGAATTAACAGGCGAATGTGGCATAAATAAATTGATGTATGGGGCATTGGGAAGGAAATTTTTTCGGATGTTAAAAGATAATGGTTTTATTTGTGATTCACAAGACGAACCTAATAAATTAGTTCCACTATTCGTAAAAAGGGATACGGATCTGCCATTAACGTCGTTATCTATCGAATTGGCCAATCTATGCAATCTTAAATGTGTACATTGCTATGGCAATTACGGTTTAGAATCGACGCCGATGTATATGCCCACAGAGTGGATAGACAATAATATTGAAACTTTCTATAAGCTAAATGTGAGGCGAATTGCATTGACAGGCGGTGAGACTACATTACATCCAGATTTTTACATATAGTAGAAAACTTATTATACAGAGGCTTTGAACTATGTGTTTTTACAAATGGACTTAATTATCAAAAGATACAAGAGCTAATGGAAAAAACGAAAAAATATAAATTCATTGTAAAAGTTAGTTTGGATGGAAGTGAATATATACATAATAAAATAAGGGGAAATAGTAATGCATATAATGTTACAATTAACACAATAGAAGAAATATATAGGCATAAGAATGTAAAATTATATATTTCCACTACAGTAATGAAAGACAATATAGATTATATGAATGAATTTAATACATATATAAGAGAAATGTTTCCATCGGCTATTCATACCAATGATCTTGTCTTTCCAAACGATGTTAATGGTCAATGTTCTTTTCAACTTAAAGAGCTGTATGAAGTGAATAAGAGATTTCCATACCTGTTTAATGAAGGAAAATCTCATTCTATGGTGGAAAGACATAAAACCGTAAGCAGATGCTCAGGCGGTATATCACAAGCGACAATTAGTCCGGATGGAAGCATGAAAATATGCAATGCAGCAGTAGCTGATATTTTTAAATTTGAATATAATGTATTTGATAAAGGTCTAGAGTATGTGTGGACAAACGGTGGCGACATTATTGAAATGTTTAGAAATGAAAAAAGTCATAAAACTATTGACTGCATATCCTGCGGCTACAGAGAAAAATGCAGTATTACGGACTGCAGAATGCTAGCATATGCATACTATAATAGGATAGATAGAAGTAATCCGATAACATGCATAACAACCAAGAATCGTTATGGAGGAGAAAGATGAAAATCGTGTCTAACTACTTTGTCGAGGCGATTAAGAAATACAAATTAATGTTTATAAAAAGTATTTCTATATCCTTGATGATAGCGTTTATAAACATTTTAATTCCTAGATTAAGTAGGGATTACATTGATAATATAGTTTCAAGGCGGAATTCAATGTATATGATATGTGGCATGATTGGCTTCGTTATCATTTATATGTTGAAGTGCTTGTTAAGTATATTGTCAATGAGATCGTTGGATTCATTTGGTGGTTCGTATATGACGGATTTAGTATTAAGACTAAAGGGAAAATTATATGACGCCTCCTTGATTGAAATAAAGGAAAAATTTGGAGCAGGCACGAGAAATATATTATATATGGATGTCATAAACGTTTTTTTGACTATAGGTCACCATATACCATCTATAATGAGCTCAATTATTATTACGGTTGTAGCCTTTATATTTTCGGCTCATTATAATACTAAAGCAACAGTAACGTTAACGATGGCTATAAGTATAGGTATCTTACTATCATTGATTAGTAAAAAATCAATTGTTAAGGCTGAAAGCAAGACTAATTTGGCAATGAAAAAGTATGACGCTTTGTGCTCTGAATACATGAGTATGCTGCCTTATGTACAGACAAACGTGTATGACAAGCATTATAATAAGGAATTTGGCGAATCCATTGATAATTTTATAACAAAGTCAAGAAAGGCAGATATTCCGGAAGTCTTTTGGAATGAAACTATAAATAACTATTATATATTATTATCATTAGCAATATCAGCATTATTGGTGCTTGTGCCTACGACGATAAACCCACTAACTGATCTGGTTTATTTTACTTTAACGACCAGTATAGTTGTGAATGAATCGCAGAAAAGTTCGGCGCTATTTCAGTCAGTGATTAAGAACGTACCCAGCTTCAAAAATGTAGATGACGTGTTGAAACTTGCATGTTCACATAATAATGGAAGTATAGAAAATGTAGAATCAATAACAATAAGTGATGTAAAGTATATGTATAATGAAAAGGGGAAATCTGCATTATACTATAATTTAACCGCTGGGAGAGGTGATGTTATAAGGGTGGAAGGAGGCAACGGAAAAGGGAAGAGCACCTTGTTAAAACTTATAGCCGGTCAACTAATACCGTATGAGGGAACCATATTTTTTAATGATACCGATATAATGAATATTTCAAGACATGTTATTAATGATCGAGTATTGTACATAAGCCAAAATGAAAAAATCTTAAATGGTACAATAGACGAATATCTAAATGAAATAAATGGAGAGACGATGGATAAAAACGATATATTGGACCTATATAAATTATGCAATATAGATGAAGACATATCGATAATAAGTGATAACGGTATGTCGTTATCAGGAGGGCAGCTAAAGAAAGTGATGCTATTAAAATTATTGGTTCTTAGTAGCAAGGCTGATATTATTTTACTAGATGAAATAGGAGCGGGATTGGATGCTAAATCGAAATCATATTACTACGATATAGTAAACAAATTAGCAGCGAAGCATAATAAGATAATTTTCTACATAGAACATGGAACCACAGAAATAATGAGCAACAAGAGATTGGCGCTATAGTAAAGAACTATAAAAAGGTCTGCGATGAGGTGCTTAAGCAGATATAGGAGAAGAATGATGATAGGCCAGTATGTATCCATACTAGGCTCATCACTCTCCGATTTCGGCCTTTCGGTATGGATTTTGACAGTTACGGGAACAGCAACGCCATTTGCCTTATCTTTTTTAGTATCTATGCTGCCTAGAATTATTTTTGCCCCATTTGCGGGCACGTTTGCTGACAGAAAGAACAGAAAATATATAATGATGGTTACCGATTCACTTGATGCTGTGCTAAAAGTAATTCTGATTATCTTTATTGCTGGAAGCGGGCTTAAACTATGGATGGTTTATACTGCCATGTTCATCAATGTTCATATCATCTAGTATGGGAACTTTCCAGTCACCTGCGGCTAATGCTTCGATTCCAATGCTTGTACCGGACGATAAACTCCAAAGGGCAAATGGGCTGTTGCAACTTCGTGATGGCGCACAGAGTATAGTATCACCTGTGAGGTATAGGATTGATATTTGTCCTTTCCGGCTTCTTGTTAATGATATATTCATTCCTGATGCTGGTAAGAACGACAAGAAATTATCATGGAAGAGCTGACATTGGAGATTGACGTAATCCTGTCTTCATGGTAGAATTTATCATAAAGATGGGATTTTTGCCTTATAAAGGAGACCGACTATGAAGAATTTACCTACCGGATGGGATGACTTTGAAAGGGTCATTAAGGATGGCTATTATTATGTTGATAAGACTAAGCTTATCGGCAATCTGATAGAGACAAGGAGCGCAGTGACACTCTTTACGCGTCCAAGGCGGTTTGGTAAGACCTTGAACATGAGCATGCTAAAGAACTTCTTTGAAATAGGGAGCGATCCGTCACTTTTTGACGGACTCGCAATTGCTGATAACAAGGAGTTGTGCCAGAAGTATCAGGGAAAGTATCCGGTGATATCGATTTCGCTTAAGACTGTAAGTGGGCTATCATACGGTGATGCCCTTAACAGGATGCGTGATGTCATTGGGCATGAAGCTGAGCACTTTAATTTTCTCTTAGAAAGCGATAACCTTACTGAAAATGATAAAATAGGCTATCGTAGGATGATTATGCGTGACGAGAAGACCAGAGAAAACTATTGTATGAGTGAAGATACAATTATCTCTAGTCTTTTTGAACTTTCATATCTGCTCAAAAAGCATTATGATACTAATGTAATAATACTTACCGATGAGTACGATGTACCACTAGATAAGGCTCATGTTCACGGCTATTATGATAAGATGGTCGAGCTGGTAAGAGGAATGTTCCATGCCGCATTGAAGACGAACCCTAACCTTGCTTTCGGTGTGCTCACAGGCTGTCTACGTGTCTCGAAGGAGAGTATATTTACAGGCCTCAATAACCTGAGAATTGACTCTATATCTATGCCTAGGAGCGGAGAAACGTTCGGCTTCAGTGATGAAGAGGTTGAAAATATATTGCGTGATTATGGTATATCTGACAAGAAGTCTGAGATAAAAGCCTGGTATGATGGTTTCAGATTCGGTAATGATGAAGTATACTGCCCTTGGAATGTAATAAACTATGTCAATGATAATATTTTTTGAGGAAAGTAAAGGCGCGATAAATTATTGGGCGAACTCAAGCAGTAACGAGCTTGTAAGAGAATTTGTTGATATTTCAACAAAAGAACACAACTGAGGAACTTGAAAAGCTTGTAGCAGGTGAGAAGGTAGAGAAGCGGATTAATGAGAATTTAACATACAGAGATCTGGATGGCAGCATAGATAACCTCTGGGGCATTCTTTACGCTACAGGCTATCTTACCGGAACTCGCGGCGCTGATAATATTTATACTCTCATTCAAAGAGAATCCGCATTCTCTTCAACTAATGCTCAGGATGACTCATACCCAGGTCTTAATAATCCAGAATATAATTATAGAATACATGACAAAGTGGGATACGGTCTTATTCAGTGGACATATTTTACAAGAAAAGAAGGATTGAAGAACAAAGCTGATGAAATGAATACAATTGTTGGAGACGTAGGAACACAGCTGGCCTATTTCCGTGATGAAACCAAGGGGATATGTAACTCTGAATGGAGGAAGGTATTGAATTCAGCTTCATTAGATGAAGCGACAACGAAATTTGCCATCGATTTTGAAGGTGCTGGTAAACCTGCTTTATCTGAGCGGAAGAAATTTGCAAAATTAATATATAGGATGATGAAAAATCTATGAAAAGGATAATAGAAAGAATATTTGGCGGAATTATTATCTTGGCTTTACTTGCGACGATATTAATCCGAGTGGAAAGTGATTCCGAATCATCGGAGCAAAAATACCTTGACATCAAACAATTTAGACGTGAGATGACATCAGAGGAATATTATGGAATAAGGCGATTTAAATCTGTGCTTGAGAGGGATGAGAAAATTAGCATCATATCCTATCTTAATGGGGAAAGAACAAATGTTACGCTTTCCATAAAAGAATGCCTGGATTATATTGATGCAGTTCACCCGGTCGAGCCTGAATACAGTGCAAAGATTAAGGAAATTGCTTCTTGCGATCTGAATAAGGATGGCCAAAATGAGATTATCATTCTTATAGAGAATAATGATGGTCAATACCTTATTTTACAAAAGAATGATGACGTTGTTAATGGCGCATTAGTGAACTATAGAAGCTTCAATCCAATATATGAAAATGGAATCTATGGTGTATCAGGTGGAGCTTCTGACAATGAATGGAGACAATTTGTATCAACAGATTTAGCTCAATCTGAACTGATATGTTACGAAACAACCGAAAATACAACAATGGATGTCCCCAAATACTTTATTGGTGAAAAAGAAGTTGATGAAAAGGAATATTACAAACTAAATGACTCTATTTTGTCGGGAGATGAACTAAGGTTTTATCAGGTAAAGACTTAATGCTACATTAGTATTTAAGTTATGTGATATCAAATATCAATTCATGTGGTATAAAAAACCACATGCGGAGGATTTAAAAGTCGTAAAATGTATTTTTATACACGAGGATACATAATATACATAAATATATTGAAATTGTTCTTGACAAAGCTCCTTTAATGAGTTATAGTGTTATAAGATTTAAACACAACACATTAAAGGAGCATTTATTATGTCTACATTTGAAGAAGTAAAGAGTATGATTATCGAAAACCTCAGCTTCGATGGGGAGGACATCACTGAGAGCTCTGATTTCGCTAAGGACCTGAAGGTCGATTCACTTGACCTCGTTGAGCTTACCATGTCTATCGAAGAGAAGTTCTCTATTAAGATCCCGGATGAGGAACTGCCTAATTTACATACAGTCGGTGACCTTGTAAATTATATCGATTCACATAAATAATAAGAGGCAGAGACATGGAAGAAAAGAAGGAAAATGGCTCATTTGCGGCTGTTAAGGAAGCCTATGAACTTTTCCGGGAATCAGACTTATCCACAATGAAGGCTGAATTTGACGGCATATCTGTGGAATTCTCGCGAAGTTATCCACCGAATTGTGACTTAATTGTGGATAAACGTGGAAATAATGAACCAAGCGGTGGACAAACGGTGGATAACTCACAATCCGAGAAATCTTTTAAAGTGGATACAGAAGTTTCGAATACCCTTGTAAACGCACCTCTTGCGGGAATTTTCTACAGGTCAGCGAAGCCCGGGGACAAGCCATTTGTGGAAGAAGGAAGCACTGTTAAGAAGGGTGATACATTGGGCTTAATAGAAGCCATGAAAATGGTTAACGATATTGTATCACCATGCGATGGCGTGATTGAGAAGATTAAGGCGGATGACGGAAAGTTCACTGAGTTTGGAGCGGCGCTTTTTGAGATAAAAAAGGCGGGTGAATAAATGTTCAGACGAATGCTTATAGCAAACCGCGGTGAGATAGCGATGCGCATTTTCAGGTGCTGCCAGGAGCTTGATATAGAGACGGTTTTAGCCTATTCAAGTGAGGACGCGGATTCGCTTCCTGCCCAGTTCGCGACCAAGACGGTCTGCATTGGCCCCGCGAATCCCGAGCAAAGCTATCTGAACGCTGATTCCATCATTGCGGCTGCGAAGGCTTATAAATGTGATGCCATTCATCCGGGATATGGATTTCTCTCGGAAAACGCTGATTTCGCGAAGCTCTGTGAAGAAAACGGCATTGCTTTTGTGGGTCCGACTTCTGAAATGATACGAGGCATGGGCGACAAGCAGTCGGCAAGAAGTCTCATGGAAAAAAGCGGCGTGCCGGTAGTCCCGGGAAGCACCGGAATTTTATCGGGCGAGGATGAGGCGGTAAAGGTTGCGGCGAAAATAGGCTACCCGGTCTTAATCAAGGCAACTGCCGGTGGCGGTGGTCGCGGAATGCGGATTGCCCGTGATGAAGGGGAAATAAAAAAGGCCTATCATGAGGCTCAGGCTGAGGCCCAGGCCGCTTTCGGAAATGGTTCCATGTATCTTGAAAAATTAATCGAAAATCCGAGACATATAGAGGTTCAGATTCTGGGGGACACGAAGGGACATATTATTCATCTTGGTGAGCGTGACTGCTCCATGCAGCGTCGTAACCAGAAGCTTCTCGAGGAGGCGCCTGCGGCGAATTTATCCGATAAATTGCGTGAAAATATCAGACGGGCTGCGGTAAAGGCCGCTAAGGCGGTGGGTTACGTGAGTGCGGGAACCGTGGAATTTGTCCTTGATAAGGAAGGCCATTTTTATTTTATAGAAATGAATACACGAGTTCAGGTAGAGCATCCGGTAACTGAAATGGTAACCGGTGTCGATATTATTAAGGAGCAGATCCGCATAGCGGCGGGCCTTGAGCTAGCCTACAGGCAGAGCGATATTAAAATATACGGTCACGCTATAGAGTGCAGAATTAACGCTGAGGATCCCGAAAATAATAATATGCCCAGCCCCGGTAAAATTAAATTCGTTCATTTTCCGGGAGGCAAGGATGTAAGAGTTGAAAGCGCGGTATTTTCAGGCTCGGAAATAAGTCCCTATTATGATTCGATGATAGCTAAAATTATCGTAAAAGGCGAGGGAAGGCTTTCAGCGATAAGGAAAATGCGTGTGGCTCTTATGGAATTAACTGTTTCCGGAGTTAAAACGAACGCTGATTTTATGTACCTTCTGATGCACAATGAGGATTACGTGGCGGGGCATGTGGATACGGGATTTCTCGCTAAAAACAGTGAGGCCATTTTAAAATGGGATAAAGAGAGCAGAAAGGCTTCAAAAAAATGATGAACGCGTTTCTTGACAAGCGAAATAAACTTGATTCCTACAGAAAATTACGAAAAAAGAAGACAGAGCTTCACCCTGTTGGCGGTTACATAAGGCTTGTTGCCGATGAGGGAAGCGTGAGTGAAATTTACAGCGATATGATAAGCCATGATCCCCTTCATTTTCCCGGTTATATGAAAAAACTTGAAAATGAGCGGGCTAAGGCTGAGGCTGAGGATTCATTTACACTTGTTAAAGCTAAAATAAATGGAACTGACGTAATCTTAGGGGAACTCTCAAAATTTTTCATGATGGGATCTATGGGTACTGTTGCGGGAAGAAAAATAGCGGCGGTATTTGAAATAGCCGGACGTGAAAAAAAGCCCCTCGTAATATTTTCAGCGAGCGGTGGCGCGAGAATGCAGGAGGGTATGTACTCTCTGATGCAGATGGCGGGTACGAGCGCTGCCTGTGAGAGATTCAAGGAAAATGGTGGATTATTTATTTCTGTTTTAACTAATCCCTGCATGGGTGGCGTATCGGCAAGCTACGCTTCACTTGGTGATATTATAATTGCGGAAAGTGGGGCTTTGATAGGCTTTGCGGGTCAGCGGGTAATAGAGCAGACAATAGGAGAAAAGCTTCCACAGGGATTTCAGAGATCTGAATTTCAGCTTGCTCACGGAGCCTGCGATATGGTAGTCAGCAGGTCGGAGATGAAAAAAGTAATTTCCAATCTCTTAATACTTCACGGCTATGGTAAAAAGAGTGAAAAAGTTATCTCAATAAATGAATTAAGGGAGAAATCGGGGAATAATACGCTTTTGACTGATTTCAATAAAAATATTAATGAAATATCCCCCAAAAAATTATCAGGATATGACCGCTTACTTATAGCGAGAGACAGGAAGAGGCCAAAGACGGAGGATTTTATCAACGCATTATTTTCTGATTTTACCGAGCTTTCAGGTGACAGGCTCGGCATGGAAGACAGGGCGATAATTGCGGGGATAGGATTATTTGACAAAATTCCTGTTACGATTATCGGCCACAGAAAGGGCCATGATATTCAGGAAAATATCAGGTCAAATTTCGGCATGCCTGAACCAAACGGCTATCGGAAAGCGGCACGATTAATGAAGGAAGCCGAGAAATTCGGGAGGCCTGTAATTACATTTATAGATACTCCGGGCGCTTATCCGGGAAAGGAAGCGGAAGAGAACGGACAGAGCGCCGCTATCGCGGAAAACCTTGCCCTTATGAGTACCTTAAAGGTTCCAATTATAAATATAATTACAGGCGAAGGAAACAGTGGCGGAGCGCTTGCGATAGGCATGGGCGACAGGGCAATTATGCTTAGTAACGCTGTTTATTCGGTACTTTCACCTGAGGGCTTCGCCAGTATCCTGTGGAAGGAAAAGGGACGTGTCCGTGAAGCCTGCGAGGTAATGAAAATGACGGCTTACGATATGCTTGATTCCGGTGTTGTCGATGAGGTGATAGAAGAGCCTGGCAGCGGAATAAAGAATGATGCCGCGGAAATAAATAAATTACTTCACAAACCGATAGCGGAGGCGATTAATTATTTATCAGAGGCAAATAGCGAAGAATTAATTAACGGTCGTTATAATCGCTATGTGGGATTTGGATATAAAATAAATCAGAACATGGAAAATGTAAACGGAGGCAGTGTATGAAAAAGCTCTTAAATGAAATATTGGGGATAAAATACCCTTTTATTCAGGGCGGTATGGCAAATATAGCGACAGGTGAATTCGCGGCAGCATGCTCTAACGCAGGAGCCCTTGGAATTATCGGTTCGGGCGGTATGAACGCTGAGAAACTTCTTGAAAATATAGATAAATGCGAGAAACTAACCGACAAACCTTTCGGTGTTAATTTAATGCTTATGAATCCTGATACTGATGCCATGGCAGAGGTTGTTGCGAGAAAACACGTTAAGGTTGTGACGACAGGAGCAGGATCTCCTGGAAAATATATTTCCATGTGGAAGGATGCGGGTATTACAGTAATTCCGGTAACGGCGAGTGTCATGCTGGCGCAAAGATTAATAAAAGACGGCGCTGATATGATTATTGCGGAAGGTGGCGAGTCAGGTGGCCATGTGGGCGAAATGAGCACAATTACCCTTGTTCCTCAGATGGTTGACGCTGTCGATGTTCCTGTTATAGCGGCCGGAGGAATCGCTGACGGACGAAGTCTTGTGGCTGCGCTCTCCCTTGGCGCTATCGGAGTCCAGATGGGAACCTGCTTACTTGTTTCAACTGAATGCCCGATTCATGAAAATTATAAAAATGAATTAATTAAGGCTAAGGATAATAGCACAACGGTCACAGGCAGAAGCGTTAACGCTCCTACAAGAATTATTAAAAACAAAATGGCCCGTCAGTATATCAGACGTGAACGTGAAGGCGCTGACAGGATGGAACTTGAGAAATTTACTTTAGGGTCACTCAGAAAGGCTGTATTTGACGGAAATATAGATGAAGGGTCACTTATGGCAGGTGAGGACTGTGGTGAATTAAAGGAAATTCGTCCTGTAGCTGATATATTTTCCTCGATGGTGAATGAGGCAAATGAAATTATGGACAATTTTGGATCGGATAAACCGTTATTAATAAGATAAATCGGAGTAATTATTATGTTAGCATTTATGTACGCCGGACAGGGAGCGCAGAAGCCCGGAATGGGCGCTGACCTGTACGAGACATCAGAGACATTTAAAAGGGCAATAGATGAAGCATCGGATATTTTAAAGGAAAATAATAGCTTTGATTTAAAAGAAATGATGTTTTGCGGTGAGGCCGAAGAAATAAATAAAACAAGCATTACTCAGCCTTTACTTGCGGCATTTGGAGCCGGTATTACCGCCATTTTACGTGATAAAAAAATTAAGCCTGACTTTGTATGCGGTCTTTCATTAGGAGAATATAGCGCCCTTTATTCCGCAGGAGTAATTAATTTTAACCGGTTAATGAAAATTACTTCCTTTCGCGGGAAGGCAATGGAAGAAGCGGGCAGGGGACTTGATACAAAAATGTGCGCCATATTAGATCTTGCCCCTGAGGTAGTGGAAAATATTTGTAATGACGCAAGTAATATTACAGGAAAAAAGGTGGAGGTTTCTAATTATAACTGCACCGGTCAGACTGTTATTTCGGGCATTTCAGACGCTGTGATAAAAGCCGAGGAATTAGCTAAAATTGCCGGAGCTAAAAGGTGTATAGAGCTTGCGGTATCGGGTGCTTTTCACACATCATTTATGAAGCCCGCCGCTGATAAATTAAATGAATTCCTGAAGAGGGAAGAATTTAACCCGCCGGAATTTCCGATTGTATTTAACGCAATTGGAGAGACTGTTTCCGATCTGAATAAAGATACTTTAATCGAGCTTGAAACAAGGCAGATTATGAGCCCTGTGAAAATGACACAGACAATAGAGTTCCTTGCTGCGAAGGGCGTTACTGATGTCATAGAAATAGGACCTGGACATGTTCTTGGTGGATTCATAAGAAAAACCGCTCCTGCAATCAAGGCTGTATCAATAGAAAATGTGGAAGATTTGGAGAAAATATGAATACGAATTTCTGTGATTTGAGTGGGCAGACTGCTCTTGTAACCGGTGGCGCGAGTGGAATCGGTCGGGCCATTTGCGTGAGGCTTGCGTCACTGGGAGCGAATGTAATAATTAATTACGGTTCGAATGAAGAAGGAGCGAAGGAGACGGAGAGATTATGTCTCGAGGCGGGCGCTCCGTTAACAAAAATACTTAAAGCGGATATTTCAAAAAGCGATGAGGTTGAGAAAATGTTTGCCGAAGCATTTTCAGTAAGTAACCGCCTTGATATATTGGTTAATAACGCAGGCCTTACAAGGGATAGCTTAATTATGAAAATGGATGATCAAGCTTACGGTAAGGTAATTGATACTAACCTAAGCGGAACATTTTTCTGTATGAGAAGCGCGGCTAAAATTATGCTAAGGCAACGTTACGGAAGGATTGTGAGCATTTCAAGCATAGTCGGAGTCGCAGGGAACGCGGGTCAGGTAAACTACGCAGCCAGCAAGGCGGGAATTATCGGGATGACGAAGAGTCTTGCTAAGGAGCTCGGCAAGCGGAATATTACCGTGAACGCTGTAGCTCCGGGATTTATCAATACGAAAATGACGGAAGTGCTCAGCGATTCGGCTAAGGAGGCATTTACAAGGCAGATCCCTGCGGGACGGGCGGGTGAGCCGGAAGAGGTAGCGGCAGCAGTCGCCTTTTTGATCTCAAAGGAAGCTTCTTACGTAAACGGACAGGTACTAGAAGTAACAGGAGGTATGTGATGAGAAGAAAAGTTGCTATAACAGGGCTTGGGTGCCTGACACCTATCGGAAATACGGTAGAGGAGACCTGGCAGAGCGTTGTCGAGGGGAAATGTGGTATTGATAAGATAACAAGGTATGATACTAGTGACAGGAAGGTTAAGCTTGCTGGTGAGTTAAAGGGGTTCAATCTTGATGACTACATAGATAAGCGTGAACAGAGAAAAATGGACCTCTTTACGGTTTACGCTGTAGCGGCATCTGCCCAGGCTATGGAGGATTCGGGGCTTCTTAAGACGGAAGAACCGCGTGACAGGTGGGGTGTCATAATGGCGAGCGGTATCGGTGGCATTTCAACCATAGAGGAAGAAAAGGTCAGAGGTATACAAAAAGGTTATGACAGGGTATCACCATTTTTCATACCTAAGTGTACAAGCAACATGGCTGCGGGAAATATTGCGCTTCGTTTCGGCATGAAGGGCTTCTGTACGTGCGTGGTTACTGCCTGTGCAAGCGGTACGAATGCTATAGGTGACGCAGCGAGGCACATAGCGGACGGATACGATGATGTAATGATAGCGGGTGGCGCTGAGGCCTCTATTACGGAGCTTGCGATAGGAGGATTCACGTCTCTTAAGGCTCTTACGGGCTGCGATGATGTCGAGAGGGCTTCAATTCCATTTGATGCTGAGAGAAGCGGCTTTGTAATGGGCGAGGGAGCGGGAGCGCTTGTACTTGAGGAATATGAGCACGCAAAGGCAAGAGGGGCTAAGATTTACGGAATTCTTGCCGGATACGGGGCTAACTGCGACGCTTACCATATTACGGCTCCTAGGCCTGATGGTTCAGGTGCCGCGAGGTGTATGCAGATGGCTATAGAGGACGCAGGTATAACTACAGGCTATATCGACTATATCAATGCGCACGGTACAAGCACAAAATTAAACGATGCCGGTGAGACTGCGGCAGTGAAGCTTCTCTTCGGCGATGACGCTAAACGAATAAAGATGAGCTCTACGAAATCCATGACGGGACACTTACTCGGGGCAGCAGGAGCTGTGGAGGCGGTTATCACGACGAAGGCCGTGGAGCAGGGCTTCCTTCCGCCTACAATTCACTATAAGGTTCCGGACCCTGCCTGCGATCTTGACGTGGTTCCTAATAAGGGCTATAAGTCCGAAATCCGTTACGCCATGTCGAACTCGCTTGGCTTCGGCGGACATAACGCGACAATTGTAATCGGGAGGGATATGTAATGGAGCTTAACAGTGATGAGATTCAGAGGATATTGCCGCACCGCTTCCCATTTCTCATGGTGGACAGGATCACTGACTGCGAGCCGGGGCAGTACGCCGATGGCATAAAAAATATTACTGCGAATGAAATCCAGTTTTTGGGGCATTTTCCGGGGAAGGCTGTAATGCCGGGAGTCCTCATGATAGAGGCGCTTGCGCAGACGGGAGCGGTGGCCCTCCTTTCCGAGGAGGAGAATAAGGGTAAAATAGTCCTCTTCGGTGGAATAAAGAACGCAAGATTCAAGAGACAGGTTATTCCGGGCGATACGCTGTCGCTTCATTGCGAGATTACGGCTCGAAGAGGGCCGGTTGGCTTCGGAAAGGCTGTCGCAAAGGTTGGCGATGAGGTGGCTGTTCAGGCGGAGATATCATTCGCTATTACGGACTGAGATACTTAAGACTTTCGTTGTATATTCTACAAACAGTGGGCCGAAGGAGAGGACGCAAACCTTAAAAATATTTTAATTGCATTTTCGAAATTATGTGTTATAATTGTGATTGTTCGCAAAAGATGACTTGAAACTGACTTCGCTCTTTAGCCGTTATATGTGGACGCAAGACTTATATTATTGCAGCAAAGGAGTGACGGTATGACGACTGAAAATAAGTTTCTTGAAGTCTATACTAACTTCAAGATACATTTTTACAGGGATGTCTTTGGTAATTTTGAGAACAAGGAAGCCACTCTGACGACGGTTGAGTCCTTCTGCATGGAGGTTATATACGCTATGCAGTGTCCTACAATCAATGAGTTCGCGAAACTTATCAAGATATCATCACCTAATGCGGCTTACAAGGTAAATAACCTTATAAAGAAGGGCTACCTTGAGAAGATACAGTCTAAGACCGACAGACGTGAGTATTTCTTGAGGGTAACGCAAAAGTATATAGATTATTACAACATAAGTTCAGGGTATGTCAACGATGTTCTTAAGAGGCTTAAGGAACGCATGACAGACGAGGAATGGAAGGGCTTTGACCGCGCCTGTGAGATCATAGCCGAGGAACAGCGTAAGGATATACCGGAATACAGAAGCATGCATTTATTAGGGTAAATGGGTACCCGGTTTCCTAGGAGGAAGCCGGGTTTTTTGTTAAAAGGTATTCCTTCAGGTTATAACAACCGGGTCACAAAAGCGCAATTTATTATATTGAATTTTTTGTTAAATTGTGCTATTGTATACATTATAAAAATTCCAAGGAGGAACAGACATGAAAAAAGGTTATTCCAAGTTCATTGCCTCAGTTCTCACCCTCTCGCTTACAGCGGGACTCATGACAGGCTGTGGCAACAGCTCCACCACTTCATCAGTATCATCTGATGTCGTAAACGAAGAGAGCTCCACATCATCAGCGGCTTCTTCATCCGCTTCAGCGGCTACATCTTCAGTGGCATCTGAAACAAGTACATCCGGTGTTGATATATCCGGACTTGACTTCACTGATACTACTCTTGCTAAAGACGCAGGCGAGTATGATTCTTCAAACTGGACAGATGAATCCGACAAGATTTATAACAGCGTTCTTGGTGATTTCTACAAGGAGTACCAGACAGCTGTTGACGCAGGAAGCGTTTCAGAGAAGTTTACGCATATGGCTATCGCTGAAGCTAAGATGCTTGAGTCAGCTATTATGATTCCGCTTACATCAGGTGGCGGTAACTATGCGATTAGTCAGGTTATTCCTAGGACAGCTCCTACTGTTCTCTATGGTATGGATCAGTATCGTCAGCAGAAGATGCTTGTAGCTGATACCTTCCTTACACCTGATCAGCGCCAGGCAATTAGAGATAAGTGGAATGAACTTAAGGGCACAGGCACATTCCGTGAGTGGGTTCTCGGATATTGCAAGGATAACGGAATCAACCTTAAGGATACCTATAATACGATATATGTAAGCGACCCTGTAACCTGGGATACGCTTAACTCAAGCCGTGCTGCCGATAATGAGCTTCTCTCTAAGACATGGGATCCTCTTCTTCAGTATGACGATGAAAATGTACTTCAGCCTGCTCTCGCTGACAGCTATGAAGTAAGCGATGATGGTCTTACTTATACATTCCACCTTAAGAAGGGTCTTAAGTGGGTTGATTCTCAGGGACGTGAAGTCGCTGACCTTAAGGCAGATGACTTTGTTGCAGGTATGCAGCATCTTCTTGACTGCAAGGCAGGTCTTGAGTACCTCCTTGGAGCCGATGGCGCAGGTATTACTAATGTAGACGGATATGTCAGCGGTGATGTAACAGACTTTACTCAGGTTGGTGTTAAGGCTGTAGATGATTATACAGTTCAGTACTCACTTGATAAGCCTTGCACATTCTTCACAACAATGCTTTCATATTCAGTATTCGCTCCTATGAGCAGAGCTTACTATACATCACAGGGTGGTAAATTCGGTGCTGATTTTTCAGCTGACGATTCTAATTATAAGTATGGCAAGGATGCCGACCACATCGCATATTGCGGACCATATCTTATAACAAACGCTACAGAGAAGAATACGATTGTTCTTAAGCTCAATGATTCTTACTGGGATAAGGACAACTGCACAATCAAAACCGTTACATGGATGTTTGATGATGGTACTGACGCTACAAGAGCATACAACCTCGCTAAGGATGGCAAGATTGATGGCTCAGGTCTTAACAGCTCAGCTATAGAGGCGGCTAGGAAGGATGGCCTCTTTGATAAGTATGCTTATGTATCAGATACAGACGCAAGCTCATACATGGGCTTCCTTAATCTTAACCGTAAGGCATTCGCTAACTTCAATGATGCTACAAAGTGCGTATCTAACAAGACAGTAGGCGAGGCTAACAGAACCTATGCAGCTATGCAGAACCTCAACTTCAGAAGAGCTATCTGCAACTCTCTTGACAGAGCTTCTTATAACGCTCAGGCTCGTGGTGAGGATGTTAAGCTTACAAACCTTAGAAATACATATGTTCCGGGTAACTTCGTTACACTTGATGAGGATGTAACTGTTGATATTAATGGTACATCTACAACCTTCAAGGCAGGCACATACTTTGGTGAGATCGAGCAGGCTCAGCTTGACGCTGATGGCTACGCTATCAAGGTTTGGGATGCTGATACACAGCTTAGCGACGGTTTCGATGGCTGGTACAATAAGGATCTTGCTAAGACCGAGATTGAAGCAGCTGTAAGTGAACTTGCCGCTCAGGGCCTTACAATTGACAAGGATCATCCTATCCAGCTTGATTATCCTTGCTATACAGGTAGTGAGACCTATGCTAACAGGGGTAACGTTCTTAAGCAGTCTATAGAAGAAGCTACAGAGGGATATGTTCAGGTTAACATCATCGAGTGCGCTGACGCTGACTCCTGGTATTACGCTGAGTACTATCCGGAGACAGGTTATCAGTCAAACGGCGACCTTGCTGACCTCTCAGGATGGAGTCCTGACTATGGTGATCCTCAGACCTACCTTGGAACACTTCTTCCTAACTACTCAGGTTATATGACAAAGACTATGGGTATGTATTAATTCCCGGATGTCCGCTTTGCGGACTCCGTTTTGTAAATAGTTTCCGCAAAGCATTTTTTTAAAATTTTAGAAAGATGGCGCGATGGAGCGGCTCACTTAGGAGGCGTTCCTTAGGAAACGCCATCTTTCTGTTGTTTTTAGGGGCTTGTTATGGCAAAATATATTATAAGACGAATCATCCATGGACTCATCTCAGTGTTTATAGTAGTAGGTATTATCATGGTACTTATCTACTCACTGCTTGACAGAAATCTTATTTTCGCAAAGGATGATGTATACCGCAACCTTACGAATAATACTAAGGTTGTATACAGGTACACGCAATGGGAGCAGTTTGGCTATGTTGACCTTGTATCATATCAGGACTGGCTTGCTGACCTTGTAGCTAAAGGTGAACTCACAGAAGAAGAACAGAGTAAGGTTACCGGAATCGCAAGAACCAAGGATAAGGATAGCGACGAGGTAAAGGTTTACGTCGATAAGTTCAAGAAATATTATAAGTCTAAGGGCTATAAGGTAGTTCGTCTTAAGGCTATTATGTCCACTCCCAATAAGGAAGCGAAGGGCGGACATCAGCAGTATTTTGCTTATAAGAATAAATCACTCGCTTCAAGACTTGCGCATTATTTCACACACCTTATAACAGTGGATACTATTCACTCGGTAAAGGCGGATGTGCCAAATCGTGGCATTACATTTACATTACATGATCCGGTATATAACGGAAAATTCGCTCCGGCTATTATCGGAAACGGTACTTACCATAAGTACTTACTTTATTTTGACAATCAGTTTCCTTATCTCCACCAGAATCTCTTCCAGATTAATCTGGGAACCTCATATTCTGTAAATAAGGGTATAGATGTATTTACTACCATGAATGTGTCTCAGGGATCTTACGTAACTCGTGAGGTTGTCTATCCTACAGGGCACGTTGAGAATTCTGCCGATGACCTTCACACAGCTGTATTTGTAGCTAATTCACTTGAGGATAATAAGGTCACCCAGGACAGATTTACAGATGAATACACAGGAACCGACACATATAAGTCAGGTTTCTCTAAGGTTGGATATTCCTTTGTTATCGGTATTATCGCGGTCTTCTTTGCTTACCTTATAGGTATTCCTCTTGCTATTTCCATGGCAAGGCATAAGGGCAAGGCCGTTGATAAGATCGGTACAGCTTACATAGTATTTATTCTTGCGGTACCAAGTCTTGCTTATATTTATATGTTCAAGGCTATCGGAGCTCTTATGGGCTTGCCGACGACGTTCGATATGGACTCGACAAGCAAGCTAATGTATGTACTTCCTATAGTTTCACTCTCCCTTCCTTCAATCGGAAGCCTCATGCAGTGGCTCAGGAGATACATGATTGACCAGATGAATGCTGATTACGTAAAGTTCGCAAGATCTGGAGGCCTTTCAGAAAGAGAGATCTTCTCAAAGCATATATTTAAAAACGCGTCCATCCCTATAGTACAGGGTGTTCCGGGAAGTATATTGGGAGCTCTTACCGGCGCGATTATCACTGAATCTGTTTATGTAGTTCCGGGTGCAGGTAACCTGCTCACGAGAGCCATAAGCATGTATGATAACGGTGTAATTGTCGGTGTATCATTCTTCTATGCTATACTTACCGTCACATCGAGAATACTTGGTGATGTACTTATGAGTATCGTCGATCCTCGAATCTCGTTCACATCAAAGGCCAGGTAATTAAAAATATATCAGGGATAGTAAAATGGAAAATAATGAAACATTAACAGACTTAAGCCAGTTTGGTCTGACAAATGAGCAGCTTTTCGCCCATATCGACAACAATGATGCCGATTCCGAGAAGATTACAGCTCCGAGATATTCTTACTGGCGTTCGGTATTCAGAGTATTCTTCAGCCGTAAGCTTAATATCGTAATGCTCTGTATACTTGGATTCATACTTGTATTTACTTATATCTACCCGGCCGTAACCAATTACGACCCTTACGCAAACGTTATGAACGCAAGCTCGAAGCACCTTTCTCCTGCGCAGGCTATAGCGAAGTTCGGATTCAGCTTGCATTCATGTCTTGGTACAGGCGCTGCCGGCCAGTCGACATTTGACGCTATGTGGTATGGCGCTCAGATATCACTGTCTATGTCACTTATCTGTACACTCATCAACATGACTATCGGTGTGCTTCTTGGTGCCGTATGGGGCTACAGTAAGAAGTTCGATATAGTCATGACTGAGGTGTTAAACATAGTCGGAAATGTACCTACAATCCTTCTCGTGCAGGTATTGGTACTTATATTCAAGCCTACATTCTGGACCATGGTACTTGCTATGTGTATCACTGACTGGATGTTCGTAGCTTACTTTATAAGAACTCAGGTTGTTATTATCCGTGATCGTGAGTATAACCTTGCTTCAAGGTGCCTCGGTACGCCTCTGGGAAGGATTGCTACAAGAAATATTCTTCCGGTCCTTACGAGCGTTATCGTTATGTACGCGGCGCAGATTATACCTTCATATATCTCTTACGAGGTATTCCTTGCTTACCTTGGTATGGGACTTTCTGAGATGTCTCTTGGTAAGATTATTAACTCAGCTCAGAACGCGATGCTTACACCGGGCTGGGGATTTGAGTTCTGGAGCCCTGTAGCGCTTGCCGCTGTTCTTACTATCACTCTTTACGTAGTAGGCCAGAACCTCGGTGATGCCAGCGATCCACGTACTCATATGTAAACTGCAGTGATCTCGCGAAGCGAGATTACTGCACCGCCTAGGCCCTATAATCTGCGAAGCAGATTATTCTAATGGGCTGTAGCTCCTATTAAAGAGCAGTGTGCTTGCGAAGCAAGGATACTGCGGGAAAAGGAAAATAACAATGTCAGATACAGATAAGAATGTACTTCTTTCCGTCAAGGACCTGGTAGTTAAGTTCCATGTCCGCGGAAGAATTTTAACCGCTATCAGAGGCATTTCACTTGATATATATGAAGATGAATCTATCGCCATCGTAGGTGAGTCAGGTTCAGGCAAGTCCGTATTCACCAAGACATTCGCCGGAATGCTTGATTCGAATGGTTTTATAGATAGCGGTGAGGTTATATTTAACGATAAACAGCTTGAGGACACGGTTGTACCTAACAATAAGTCCCAGGTTGAAAAGGCTTATAATAAGCTAAATGAATATTCAAAGCTCGAATTAGGCGCCGACACCTACAATAAAATGCAGGCACTCAAGGAAGAAAAGGAAGCGAAGGGCCTCCTTACTCCTGAGGAAGAAAAGGATATAGAGGGCCGTCTTCACGACTTAAATTATAACAGGGTTGAAGAGGTCAACCTGAAGCAGACATTTGACCCTAAGACAGAGAAAGATAAGATTAAGGCCAGCGCTGACAAGATTAAGGCCTATGAAGAGAAGATAGAAGCTCTTCAGAAGGAGAAGGCTGAACTTATAAAGAAGCATAAAGCTGATTTAGCTGCCGATACAGCTTATTTATCAGATTATAACAATAAGATGGCTTCCTTGAAGGCTCAGTACGCAAAGGAAATTGCAGGAAGCATTTCCGAGGATACTAAGAAGAGAAATTTGATAATCGCTAAGGAAATATATCTTTCGGTAGGAAGATATACCTTCAATAAGAGGGTTGGCGCAACAGGCAGGATTCTGAAGGTCTTAAGAGAAGCTATGCGTGTCGGCAAGGACCTCTCCGATGTTAAGGTTCGTAACGAGGAATTCAGCAAGGTCGTTCTCTTTGTTCGTTACCTCGATGAGACAGAAGAGAAGCTTCACGGCACATGTGTCATGGATATGGCGAGAATCAAGTACGCTGATGACTGGACACAGATTCGCGGAACCAAGATAGCTACTGTATTCCAGGATCCTATGACAAGCCTTGATCCTATCATTACGATAGGTAAACAGATAACGTCTGTTATCATGAAGCATCAGCATCTTTCAGAAGCCGAAGCTCGTAAGAAGGCTATAGAGATGATGCACAAGGTCGGAATTCCTAATGCCGAGAACAGGTTTGACGATTATCCTTTCCAGTACTCGGGTGGTATGAGGCAGAGAATCGTTATCGCGATTGCCCTGTCATGTCAGCCTAAGATTCTTATCTGCGATGAGCCTACAACGGCCCTTGATGTTACGATTCAGGCTCAGGTTCTTAAGCTCATCAAGGATTTGCAGAAGGAATTACATTACACCATAGTATTTATTACTCATGACCTAGGTGTTGTAGCAAATATCGCTGACAGGGTAGCGGTTCTGTACGCAGGCCAGATTGTAGAGGTCGGTAAGGTAAATGAAATCTTCTACGACCCGAAGCACCCATATACATGGGCACTCCTTTCATCCCTGCCGCAGCTTGCCCAGAAGGGTACCGAGCTTTACTCTATAACCGGTACGCCGCCTTCACTTTATAATGAAATCAAGGGTGACGCGTTTGCGCCGAGAAACCCTTACTGCATGAAGATAGATACGCTTATGTCGCCGCCTATGTTTAAGGTAACAGAGACGCATTACGCTAAGACATGGCTCCTTGACCCTAGATCGCCTAAAATCGAGAAGCCTGCGGCAATAGACAACATTACGGAAAAGCTCGAACAAGCCTTCAACATATAAAACAAAAAGCTTGATCAGATGAACGTATAAAAACAAAGAATTGGAGTTTTATTGTGGCTGATATGAATAAGACGACCAGTCCGGCGCATTTACCGGACCATGGTCCTATAGATGAGAACGGAAGAGAAGTCCTTCTTTCCGTAAAGAATATAGATATTACATTCGGCAAGGGCGATGACGCGGTTAAGGCTGTAAAGAACGCAAGCTTCGATATTTATAAGGGAGAGACTTTCTCCCTTGTTGGCGAGTCAGGTTCAGGTAAGACAACTATCGGTCGTGCTGTAATCAGGGTTAACCCGCTTGCGGCCGGTGAGATCGATTATAAGGGCGTAAGAATTTCAGGTAAGATACCTAAGTCTCTTGACCGTGACGTAATAAGGAATGTACAGATGGTCTTCCAGGATCCTGCGGCTTCTCTTAATGAGCGCGCGACCGTAGATTATATCGTATCTGAAGGTCTGTACAATTTCCACCTCTATGAAAACGAGGCAGACCGTGTACAGAAAGTAGAAAATATTATAAAGGAAGTCGGTCTTCTTCCGGAGCATCTGACCCGTTATCCTCATGAGTTCTCGGGCGGCCAGAGGCAGAGAATCGGTCTTGCGAGAGCTATGGTTATGGAGCCGGAGCTTGTTGTAGCCGATGAGCCTATTTCAGCGCTCGACGTATCAATCAGAGCTCAGGTCCTTAACCTGATGAAGAAGTTCCAAAAGGAAAAGGGTGTAACCTACCTTTTCATAGCGCATGACCTTTCGATTGTACGTTATATATCAGACAGGATTGCGGTTATTTACAAGGGAAATATTGTGGAAATAGCTGACGCTGAGGAGCTTTTTAACTTCCCGCTTCACCCATACACCCATTCCCTTATTTCAGCGATTCCTATTCCTGATCCAGAGCTTGAGAAGAATAAGGAATTATACACCTATGACCCTTCAATCCATGACTACAGTGTGGATAAGCCTCAGATGGTAAATATTGGGCATAACCATTTCGTTTATGGCAATACGAAGGAAATAGAAGAGTATAAGATGCTTCGTGAGAAGGGCGAGCCTATCAAGTCGATTAATATAGTTTCTCATGAGCAGAAGCTCAAGGATGATGAGGCTGCGAGAATAAAAGAGGAAGATGATGATAAGACACTTGAATCGAAGCTTTCAAGCGGAGATTACATCATTAATGCTCCTGTTCACGATACCGGAAATATGTGGTATGGAGTACTTGGTTTCCTCTTCCCTATAATTGGTCTTATTCTATGGGAAGTATTTAAAGCAAAGAAATACTACCGCAACTACAAGATGACAAAGAAGGGAACTGTCGCCGGATTTATCCTTCTTGCGGTAATTGTTGGAGTATTCTTCATTACTCTCATATTTGCGGGTATATAATATGGAAAGCACATGAAGCTTATAACAGGGTAGCTGCTATAATGGCAGGCATACAGAAAATGTATGCCTGCTCTTTTTATATAGGTTGAAATGCTATTGTCTCTTGTGTTAAAATTAAGGTGTCAATATGAAATGCTTAATATAGGAGAGAAAACGATGAAACTTGATAAGAAGATTATCGTAGTGAAGGTGGGAACTTCAACCATAACAAATGATGATGGCAGTACAAACCTACGGGCTATAGACAGGCTTGCGAGAACCCTTTCCGAGGTGGAAAGTATGGGCTATAAGGTTGTCCTCGTGTCATCCGGAGCGATAGCTGTCGGAGCCAACAAAATGCGCCTTATTGAGCGACCTAAGGAAACGAGACTAAAGCAGGCGGTCGCTTCAGTCGGACAGTGCGAGCTTATTCACTTATACGACAGATTCTTCATGGAATACGGCCGGACGGTCGGACAGATATTATTTACAAGTGAAGACCTTGATAACGAGGAGAAGAGGAAGAACCTCGCTCAGACCCTTGAGGCCCTGTTAGAAAATAATATTATTCCGATAATAAACGAAAATGACTCCATAAGCCATGCGGAGATTATGAGCAAGGACAGGATTTTCGGCGACAACGATATGCTCTCCGCGATTGTAGCGAAATTCGTCGGAGCGGCGAAGCTGATAATATTATCGGATATACATGGCCTCTATGATTCAGATCCTAGGACGAATCCGAAGGCGACGATAATAGACAGAGTCGATGATATAAATAAAATCGCCCCTGAAACCGCCGGTGGAGCGGGAAGCAAGCGTGGCACGGGCGGTATGAAGAGCAAGATAAGCGCAGCGAAATTCGCCACGGAAATAGGAATTGATGTACTTATAATCTACGGCAGAGAGCCGGAGACTATTTTCGATATAATCGATGGTAAAAAAGCCGGAACTCTGATAAAAGGAAGAAAAATCCAACTTTAGTTTAAGGTGAGGCATGGATATGGATATATTATTGGCTCGGATTGGATTCTTGAATGTTCTTTTGACAACGGGAGCAGGGGCGGAACTTGCTGACGCGGTGGAGCACGTTAATATCAGCAATGGGGCATATCATATTCCGTCGTATATTGTGGCTATCTGTATTTTGGGAGTTATAATTCCGATAATCGGCATGATAATAATTCTAAAGACATATCAGACACGTGAGTCATCTATGCTCTTAATAGCTGACGTAATTTGCCTGTTTTATAATGTTGTGTACGCGCTTTTTATAAGCGTAGAAAGCGAAGATGCCGCTTTTCTTTCCATGCAGCTCTGTCTCATGGCCAATATGCTCTTCTACTTTTTCTATCTAATGTTTATGGTTTCTTATCTGGGATTTAAAAGGCTGTCTAAAGCTATTGCAGTGTATGGCATACTTGTAATATCCTCCCTCATGATTATTTCGGAAGACCGGACGTCATCACTGTACTATGATAACATTGTTTATAATTTTGATAATAAATTTGGTTTTTCTTATATGACATTTGACTATGGGATCCTTTATTACGTTAACTATTATTTTACGGCAGCTCTAATGTTTATTTTGTTCGGATATTCGGTCTACCTGTACGGTAAAAACCGACTTGCGGCATGGAAGAGAAATCTGAGGTCTATGATGTGGGCTCAGATGTTTGTCGCCTTTGCGCTCATTTCAAAAATGATGGTAAATATTACGTTTGATTATGTACCCGTCTTTTCTTCAATATCTGTGCTTGCGATAGGCGTTGCCGTAGTGAGGGGAGATTTCTTCGGCACAATAAATATGGCTCGCAATCGGGTTTTTGAACAGGTTGAAGATGGATTTATCACCGTAAATACTTCCTACGCATATCTTGATTCGAACAGGTACGCAAAGCTTGTATTTCCTTCTCTGAAGAAATTGAATCCGGGAGACAAGCTGCCGGATGAGATATTAGATCAGTTTACAAAATGTAATCTGAATGTAAATGAAGGTGAAATAGGCGATTCACAGAAAATCGGAGATAAATATTTCCATACATTTATAACGCCACTTACCGGCATTTCACCTGAAAACGCTGAAATACAGATTGCGGAGCTTACAAAAAAATATCAGGATAAGGCCTTAAAGCGTGATGAGTATATGAGTAAGCACCGCCTTATCTGTCTCCTTTGTATGCCGTTAGAATGGCCAAGGATAGCTATCAAGGCATGGCTTCTTTCAAGAGATATAGCTTCTGTGAATATGATCCTGACAAAATTCATATGATTTTTAAAGTGGCGGATACCGGCCAGGGAATTAAGGAAGAGGATATAGGTAAACTGTTCGGATCATTTTCGCAGGTTGATACAAAGAGGAACAGGAAGAAGGAGGGAACGGGCCTTGGTCTTGCCATCTCAAAGAGCCTTGTGGAGCGGATGGGAGGCCATATAGGTGTGGAATCCGTCTATGGCAAGGGAAGCACATTTACATTTGATATTTATCAACACAGAGCATCCGAAAAATACGCTGCCGAAATAAGGGAAGAAAACAAGGGACAGACAGTGAGCGGAATATTTGCTTCACCTTACTTAAATGACGCGCTTGTTGCCCTTTGCCGTGAGTACGGGCTTAGTTATATTGATTTTAAGGAGGCCTTAAAGGGAGAAATTCCTGAAGTGATATTTTGTGATAGCGCAATGCATGATGAATATTCGGAATTTCTTGAAAATGAAGCGAATAAGGGCAAGATGCGGCACATTTTAATTAAGAATCCTATGACAGAGGAATCTGACGCGAAGGAATTCTCACTAAATAAACCGCTTTACACCCTTAATTTCTGCCAGGTAATTAACCATGATACGGTCACCACATTTGAGACTCATGCGGAGACGATTGATTTTATAGCGCCTGACGCAAAGATCCTCATAGTCGACGATAATGAGATGAACCTCAAGGTAGCGAAGGGACTCCTTGCGCCGTTAAAGATGAATATCGATACAGCGGGGAGCGGCAAGGAAGCGCTTGGTAAAATTACCGACGACAGGTACGACATCATTTTCATGGATCATATGATGCCTGAGATGGACGGTATCGAATGCACAGAAAAAATCAGGGTTCGAGAAAGCGCTTACATGAAAAATGTTCCGATTATCGCCCTTACGGCTAACGCTGTCGCAGGCGCCAAGGAGGAGTTTCTTGCCGCGGGCATGAACGATTTCGTGCCGAAGCCTATTGAGATGAACAACATTTGCAAGAAGATAAAGACATATCTGCCTAAGGAAAAGGTAAAAAAGCAAAAAGTCGAACTGAATGCTGACTATGACGAGGCGGCCGATTTCCCAGAGCTTGCCGGAATTGATATCAAGGAGGGCATAAAGAATTCGGGATCGGCGGAGATGTTTAAGGGCTTCCTTGGTGATTATTATAGGCTGATAGATATGAAGGCCGCGAAAATCCGAGATTGTCTGAAGTCTGAGCTCGCCCGCTTTGCCGCGGATGATGACGGTGATAAGAGGGAAGCGTCTAAGGATGAGATTATTGACTTGCTTAATAAAATCAAGTCTACGGCTGATGATTTCGATCTCGACGGGACAGACGCGGCGTTAAAGGAATTAACCGGCGTGAAGCTGCCTGAATCATTATCGGCACATTTAACAAAGCTTCAGGCACTTGTGGCGGATGTCGCGAGTGACGATATAATAACTGAAGCGGAGGAAATGATAGGAATCGCGGAAGCGGAGATTCAGTGAAGTGATTTTTATGTTGATTAATCAGCCAATTAATGTTATTCTTAAGTAAGAAGGAATTAATGGTTACAGGGAGGTTTACGAGATGGTTGATGATAAGAAATACCGCATATTGCTTATAGAAAAGGGTGCCAGTATGATAGCTGCTTCACTTGCCGAGAAGCTTGGTGCGGCAGGGAATGACGTTATCAAGTGCCCTGCTGATGTAAATGCTATAAATGCCGAGAAGGATGTAAGCGCTGTCATTCTTTATGGGAGTCCTGATTTAGTCGATGACATGAAGGTCATGACATTTCTCTCGGATACAATAAATGAGCATGGCCTGCCTTATTATATTATTGGCGACAACAAGGAGCTCGACGCCTTTAAGAAATTCCCTGATTCAGGGAGAAGGGCAGAGTTCACAAGGCCTGTTAATGTGGATGAAGCAGCCCAGACAATCAGCGAGGATCTTGCCGGCGTATTTTCAAAGAAGAAGATCCTTGTGGTCGATGACTCGGGAACCATGCTTCGTAAAATCAAAGGATGGCTTGAGGGTAAATACAAGATTACCCTTGCTAATTCCGGGGCGAGAGCTATGAAGGCCCTGGCCCTTGAGATACCCGATCTTGTATTGCTCGATTATGAGATGCCTATAGTAGACGGCAGGCAGGTTCTTGGTATGATTCGCGATGAGCCTGAGTACGCGAATATTCCGGTCATTTTCCTGACGGGCAAGAGTGACGCTGAGTCGGTAAAGTCGGTATTATCACTAAAGCCTGATGGCTATCTTCTTAAGACGGAAGAGCCTGCGAAAATAATAGCGGAAATAGATAAATTTTTCAGTAAATAATAGATATGAAGGAAGTTAAATGTTTAATATAGTACTTTATGAACCGGAGATTCCGTATAATACGGGAAATATCGGGCGCACATGCGTGGCGTCGGGTAATTCCCTTCATTTAATAAAGCCACTTGGATTTGTTTTATCGGATAAATATATAAAGCGGGCGGGGCTTGATTACTGGCCCCGCCTTGATCTTACTGTGCACAATGATTACGCTGATTTTAAGAAGGCTTCGGACGGTCACAGAGTGTGGCTCGCGACCACCAAGGCCCATCAGGTATATACGGATGTGAAATTTAATCCCGGTGATTATATCATGTTCGGGCCGGAGAGTCGCGGAATACCTGAGGAAATATTGGTTGACCACGAGGAGGACTGTATAAGAATTCCTATGGCAGGTGACGAACGCTCATTAAATCTCTGCAATTCCGTCGCTATAGTTCTCTACGAAGCCCTGAGGCAGAATAACTTCACAGGTCTCCGCGAAACCGGAGAGCTCCATAGGCTATCGTGGAAGGAAGATTAGAAAGGAAATAATAAATGAGAAAACTTTCGATTGGAATACAGTCATTTGAGGATTTGCGGAAAAATGATTATATATACGTTGACAAGACGCGATATATATACGATCTTGTGAGCAGGAACAAGGTATACTTTTTGAGCAGACCCAGAAGATTCGGAAAGAGCTTGTTCCTATCGACTATCGAAGCATACTTCGAAGGTAAAAAGGAGCTGTTTAATGGTCTTAGCATTGAAAAAGTAGAAAATGAGAGCCAAACACCTTGGGAACCATATCCGGTTTTTAATCTCAGTTTTGCGACAGGTAATTATACGAATGCAGATGAGCTAAACAAAAAACTACTAACATTCCTAAGAACATATGAGGAAAAATACAATCTTCCCGCACGCGAAAATGATATTCTTGGGGATAGATTTGTCAATCTTATGAAGGAAGTTAGTGAGCAGACCGGAAAAAACGTTGTTATTTTAATAGACGAATATGACAAACCGTTAATTGATAATATGTCTGTAAATAATGAACTTGAGGAAATTAACAGACGAATTTTAAAGGGCTTCTATTGCGCGCTTAAGGATGGAGATAAATATATAAAATTTGCATTTGTTACAGGAGTTACCAAATTTAATAAGGTGTCCTTATTTTCAGATGTAAATCAGTTAAAGGATATATCTCTGAATCCGCGATATGCCGAAATATGTGGTATTACGGAGGAAGAAATGATTCATGCATATGGCAAAGAAATAACAGAGATGGCTGATTCAATGGATATTGGCGTCAATGAGTGTGTTGGGGAACTTAGACAATATTATGATGGATATCATTTCAGTAAGGAAGGAAAGGGAGTTTATAATCCATTCAGTCTGATTAACGCCCTATCAGATGGTGAACTTGATAATTTTTGGTTCAGTACCGGAACGCCTACATTTCTTATTAACAGTATAAAGAAATCAGGCATTAATATAGAAATGTTTGAAGATGGAGTTACGGCAAGTGAAGATGATATGACAAACTATAGGGCGGAAAGTCCCAATGTCATACCACTCTTCTATCAGACCGGATACCTTACTATAAGCGGGTATGACAAACTAGTAAAAGAATATAAACTGTCATTTCCAAACGATGAAGTGAAGTATGGTTTTTATTCATCTCTGGTTCCTACGCTGTCGCCCGATTATTCGTATGATTTGGGAAAATTTAGTATAGGTTCTATGTTGGAATTTCTCGATGATGGCGCTGTTGATAAATTTATGAATATGATAAAGGCCTTATTAGCATCAATACCATATTGGGAAGGAACAACTCCTGCAAATGAACAGGAATGGAGAAATCTTGTGTATGTAATATTTGCTCTTTTAGGACAATATGTGAGTGCAGAGGTCCATTCATCAAAGGGAAGAAGTGATTTTATTGTAGAGAATGAAAAATATGTGTATATTTTCGAGTTTAAGAAGGATTTGTCCGCCAAGGAAGCCTTAGAACAGATTGAAACCAAAGGCTACGTAGTGCCTTATGAATCGTCAGGTAAGAAGATTATAAAGATTGACGCAAACTTTTCTACAGACGATAAAACACTTAGTGAGTGGGTGACTGAAGGAATAGTATGAAATTTCTGACCCAAGATTTTTATAGAGGTACATATTGGATAAGCTGATAGATTTGGACTCGTATCCGGTTAACATAGTACTGCCTGCTCTTCTTAAGGACAAGACCACGGGAAAGAATATTATATGCTGTAATCTCTGGCAGATGGATGGACTCACGGACTCAGTTCCGCAAGGTGGCAAGGTCGAGGAGGGACATCAGTATAGCTTCTTTGAGACAGAAGGAGAACCGGACGTAAATCCTATTCAGTGTAAAATAAAGGACTGGCGAGGTGGGAAGACTGTAATCTACAGAGAACTGAAGGCAACAAAGTAAATGCTTGAGCCATTACAAGCCGTGTGGTATAATGGATGTAGGAAAAAACAGAAATGGTTGGAAATGAAAGGAAGAATGGTACCTATTGCCGTAGAGAGGGACCCGCTCACGTAGTGAGTGAAAGAAGGCATGGATGTGCTACATAAGGATTTTGCTTGAGCATATTTGGTAGTATTAATTGACACGTTGGAGGTGATATAATTATGATGGGTACAGTAGAGAAGACAGTATCAATGCTAAGAAATTTAAGTGAGCCGGAGGCTTACAAGGTTTATGTCTTTACGCTTGATTTATATAAGAACAAATCTAAGAGTGCTAATGACGGCGTTGATAAAGCAATGGCAAAATTAGATGAGATAAGTAAACTGGATAGTAATTGGAATGGATATGGCGCAGAGCCGATATCTAAAGAGATAATTGACAAGGTTGCTGAGTTACTTCCAAACTTGAATAAGCAACCCGAGATTTTTCCAACAGCCGATGATACTATACAGTTAGAATATGACGGCGAAAATGAATCATACCTGGAGTTCAATATTGATGAGAGTGATGAGGCAGCAGTTTATTTAGTTGACAAGAAGGGCAATGAAAGAGATTTTGCTATAAGGTGTGATGAAGATCAAATTAATAAGATTGTAGGAGAATTCTATGAATGATAAGTTTTTTGGGGATGAGGGCTTATATAGGGCCGTACTTCCGACAGAAATGTTTTGGAAGAAAAATGGCAGAGTATCATCGGCAGTTTTTAGAGATAAAAATGGTCTGTCGGTTGACAGAGGAGATTACAGGAGTGACGAGGAAGTTAAAGCAGACATGAGCAAGAGGCTTTCAGGAACAATTATTAAAGTGAGGGTTTCTAATTGTCTTGAAACAGAAGCGCTTGTGAAATATCTACCGTCGAGAAATAATAAGTATCATAGCGAGATTCATGGAAGTGAAAGTGAGTTGATACTTTCTGCTTCGCAAAGACGGCATCTTGCCATGTGCGCGCAAATAGTAGATTAAATGACAGGAATAGCTAGAAGTAAGACTTTACCATGGCTAGGAATACCCGTGCCAGGTGTTGTCGTAGAGAAGGACCAGCAGCGTAAGCCGTGGGAGAGTTGGCTACGACTAGAATTGTGCGAAGCGCAATTTTACGAGGCCTGTCACTGTCGCTAGGTCCCGTGGATAGTGAAAGGAGTTTGATATGAAATTTGATTTTTGCATAGGGAATTCTCTGCATCAGAAAATAGTGGGAGGAATTATAATAATATATGATTATTTATGATGGATTGAAAACGGATTTTATGAAGAGCGTCGAAAATGAGACACTCGCAGATGAAATTGAGGCTGAAATATTTGAGAAAATGGGACGCCATACACAAAAGAATGAATTTATGTCCTGGGTGAATTCCATGAGCCGCATGTATATGGTTATTAAAGATGACGAAATCCCGAATGATGCAGGAATTGCTATAGAATATAATATTCCCCAGACAGCTAAGCGTGTAGATTTCATTATATCCGGTTATAATGAGAAAAGTACACCGGAAATGGTGATAGTGGAACTAAAACAGTGGGAAAAATTATCTAAAGTAGAAAAATCCGATTCATTAGTAGAGACGTACACGGGCGGGGCTAATCGAATGGTTGTCCAGTATGTGTCAAAAAATACCGCGCCAAGAGAAGTATACGCCGCCAAGCTCAAGGGCAACATAAGAAAGAGCAGCGTAGATAACATGTTCAAGGGATCCGGCTGCTATACGGATACGGAGAATAACCTTATACAAACGCTTTTGGTGGATGAAGCTCACCGATTAAATGAAAAATCGGGTATATTTCACAATAAGGGTGTAAATCAGATCGAAGAAATAATTCATTCTGCCATATGTTCCGTATTTTTTATTGATGAAAGTCAACGAGCTACGATGAGCGATATAGGTTCCGTAGACGAGATAAGGAGATGGTCTGAAGCAGAGGGCTCAGAGGTAACTGAAATGCAGCTTGTATCTCAATTCAGATGCAATGGGTCTGATGGTTACATAGCCTTTATTGATGATTTACTGCAGATTCGCGATACCGCAAATTTTACCATGGATAGTCCGGACTATGATATTCGTGTGTTTGATACACCTGAAGAAGTTAGGCAGCTTATTATTGAGAAAAATAAGCTTGCCAATAGAGCCAGAATCCTTGCCGGCTACTGTTGGGAATGGCCAACAAGCGAAAGGAAAAATACAAATTATCATGATATTCAGATTGGCGATTTCGGAATAAGCTGGAATCTCCAAAATGGGCAGGCATTCGCAATAAGCCCTGATTCTGTAAATGAGGCGGGATGTATTCATACGACCCAGGGGCTTGAATTTGACTATGTTGGTGTTATTATCGGTGATGATATGCGCTATGAAAGTGGTAAGGTTATTACCGACTTTACCAGGCGTGCTTCTACGATCAGTCAATTAAGGGACTTAAAAAGCTTGCGAAAAGTTCACCTGAAGAGGCTAAGGTTCGTGCGGATGAAATCATAAAGAACACGTATAGAACTCTTATGACACGCGGAATGAAGGGATGCTATATTTACTGTACGAACGCAGGAATGCGGGATTATATCAGAAAAAGAATAGAGGCCGCGCAAGGAAAAGACAATCACCATAAAGCAGATTATGATGAATTTGGCAATATTAATTTATCAACGGAAAATGCTAAAGGTAAATATAAGGATACTGTTAACAGCGATTATTATGAAGTGACAAAAGAAAACGTGGCAGCGGAGAAAATAGAAAAATATAAAAAAGTTTAGAATAACGCAAAACATAGCCACTTAAACTTAATAAATGAGGCCAAACGACATATTTTCCTCTTGACATTTGCCCCATGAGCGGTTATAATTTCACATGTATCAAAAATAATTTAGCATACTCTAAACAAGTCGTATGCGAAAGGAATGTACATGGAAACAATGATTGAAGAGAAGGGACCTATCACGGACGAACTTCTCGACAAAATGAACCGCTACTGGATGGCTGCCAACTATCTTTCAGCCGCCCAGCTCTATCTCCTTGATAACCCGCTTCTTAAGAAGCCTCTTACCATGGATATGATCAAGAAGAAGATTGTCGGCCACTGGGGCACCGTTCCGGGCCAGAACTTCATTTTCACCCACTTAAACCGTGCGATTAAGCGCTACGATCTCGACCTCATCCTTCTTTCGGGTCCCGGACATGGCGGAAATTTCTTTATAGCGAATGATTACCTCGATGGCACCTACAGCGAGGTTTATCCAAACGTATCTCAGGACGAAGCCGGTATGCAGAAGCTCTTCAAGCAGTTCTCATTCCCGGGTGGCGTTCCTAGCCACTGCGCGCCTGAGACACCGGGCTCCATCCACGAGGGCGGCGAGCTTGGCTACTCTATAGCTCACGCCTGTGGCGCCATTTTCGATAACCCTGATCTTATCGCTGCTACCGTTGTCGGCGATGGCGAGGCTGAGACAGGCCCTCTCGCTACTTCATGGCAGTGCAATAAGTTCATAAATCCTGTAAATGATGGAGCTGTTCTTCCTATTCTCCACCTTAACGGATATAAGATTGCGAACCCAACCATTTTCGGAAGACTCTCTCACGAAGAGCTCGTCGACTTCTTCCATGGCTGCGGCTGGGAGCCTTACTTTGTTGAGGGTGACGATCCTATGCCTATGCACCGTAAGATGGCTGAGACCCTCGATACCGTTATCGAAAGAATCAAGGAAATACAGAAGAATGCCCGCGAGAATAATAACGCTGAGCGTCCTGTATGGCCTATGATTATCCTCCGCACTCCTAAGGGCTGGACAGGTCCTAAGGTAGTCGACGGCAACCGTATAGAGGGCAATTTCCTTGCGCATCAGGTTCCTATCATGATGGATAAGCCTGAGCACCTGGAAATTCTCTCCGACTGGCTTCACAGCTACCATCCTGAGAAGCTCTTCGATGAAAATGGTCGTCTTATCCCTGAGCTCGCGGCTCTCGCGCCTGAAGGAAACCACAGAATCGGCGCCAATCCGCACGCTAACGGCGGTAAGCTTCTCCGTGATCTTCGCCTTCCTGATTTCAGGGATTATGCCTTTGAGATAGGCCACCATGGCGAGAAGGAAAGCCAGGATACTTCAAATCTCGGCGCGTTTATAAGAGATATATTTAAGCTTAACGCTGAAGCGAAGAACTTCCGTATATTCTCACCTGATGAGAATAACTCAAACCGCTTCTCTGCTGTATTTGACGAGGTTGACAGAGACTGGAACGCCCGGATGACTGACGAGGATGACCATCTCTCACGTTTTGGCCGTGTAATGGATTCCATGCTTTCAGAGCATATGTGCGAAGGCTGGCTTGAGGGCTATCTCCTTACAGGCCGTCATGGCTTCTTTGACACATACGAGGCATTTTCACGTATCGTGGACTCCATGGTCGCTCAGCACGCTAAGTGGCTCAAGGTTTGCAACCAGCTTCCTTGGAGAGAGAAAATCGCAAGTCTTAACCTCCTCATGTGCTCAACCGTATGGCAGCAGGATCATAACGGCTTTACCCACCAGGATCCGGGCTTCATGGACCACATAGCCAACAAGAAGGCGGACGTTGTAAGAATTTACCTTCCACCGGATACGAACTGCCTCCTTTCAACCATGGATCACTGCTTAAGAAGCCGCAACTATGTAAATGTTGTGATCGCGAGCAAGCATCCTCGTCCTCAGTGGCTCTCCATGCCTGAGGCTGTAAAGCACTGCACGCAGGGCATCAGCATCTGGGATTGGGCTTCTAATGACCAGGGCGGAGATCCTGATATCGTATTTGCCTGCGCGGGTGAGACTCCTACGCTTGAGGCTCTCGCGGCGGTTTCTATATTACGCGAGGAGCTCCCTGAGCTTAAGATCAGATTCATAAATGTAGTCGATCTCTTCAAGCTTCAGCCTCAGAATGAGCATCCACACGGTCTCTCAGATGAGGAGTATGATATGCTCTTTACCAAGGATAAGCCGGTACTTTTCAATTTCCACGGCTACCCTACACTTATTCATGAGCTTACATACAGACGTCACAACAACCGTATGATGCATGTAAGGGGATATCATGAAGAGGGTACTATCACTACGACCTTTGATGTCAGAGTACAGAACCATATAGACCGTTTCCACCTTGTACAGGCGGCTCTCCGCTATCTGCCACAGCTCGGCAATCGCGGCGCTTATCTCTACCAGAAGATGAGCGACAAGCTCGTAGAGCATGCTCAGTACATACATGAGTACGGCGTAGACCTTCCTGAGGTTTCCGAGTGGAAGTGGAAGGATAGATAAGTTTTTCCATCACGAAGTGATGGAACTTGGATAGATAAGAAAAGGCGGCAGATATTGCCGCCTTTTTTGATATCTTAACTTTCTCTTGATGCCTTTGAACAAAAATGTTATAGTGTAGATAGAGAGGCACTACCAGTAGACGGTTTTGCCCTTAGTTGATCAAAAAATGACCGCAACTTTAAGGGAGTGGGCGGTCATTTTTTTGACTTTTTATATGTGCAAATTTACTATATTACCACTTAAAAATACCGTTTCATATGTGTATAATTAATAATGCAAGGCATTAAACAACGGAGTGATTTGGCAAATGTGCCAACTCTGGCAGACATAAGGAGGCATAAGCAATGGCAGAACGTATTGTATTGAATGGTGTTTCTTATCACGGACATGGCGCAATCAAGGAGATCCCCGGAATTGTAGCCGCAAAGGGATGGAAGAAGGTCTTCGTCACTTCCGATCCTGACCTCATCAAATTCGGTGTTACAAAGAAGGTTACCGACCTGCTCGATGAAGCAAAAATCGAGTATTCGGTTTACTCAAAGATTAAACCAAACCCTACTATCCAGAACGTGCAGGAAGGTGTAGCCGCCTTTAAGGAAGCTAAGGCTGACTCTATCATTGCTATCGGCGGTGGCTCATCCATGGATACAGCTAAGGCAATCGGTATAATTATTAATAACCCTGAGTTCGCTGATGTTCGCTCACTTGAGGGGGTTGCGCCTACAAAGCATCATGCTGTTCCTACAATCGCTGTACCTACAACCGCGGGCACCGCTGCCGAAGTTACCATAAATTATGTAATTACAGATCCGGAGAAGGAACGTAAGTTCGTATGTGTTGGTCCTGACGATATTCCTGAGACAGCGGTCATTGACCCTGACATGATGAGCACTATGCCTAAGGGACTTACAGCCGCGACAGGTATGGACGCTCTTACTCATGCAATAGAAGGATATACTACAAAAGCCGTCTGGGAAATGACTGATATGTTCCACCTTGAGGCTATTAAGTTAATTTCAAGGAATCTTCGCGACGCTGTCGCAAATAAGCCTGAAGGCCGAGAAGGAATGGCGCTTGCGCAGTATATAGCAGGTATGGGATTCTCAAATGTTGGCCTTGGAATAGATCACGCAATGGCGCATACACTCAGCGCTCACTATGATACTCCTCACGGTGTCGCGTGCGCTATGCTCCTTCCTATTTCCATGGAATTCAACCGTGATTATACAGGAGAGCGTTTCAGAAAAATAGCGAGAGCAATGGGTGTTGAGGGTGTAGATTCCATGAGCAAGGATGAATACCGTGATGCCGCAATCGCCGCTGTAAGGAAACTTTCAGAGGATGTAGGCATTCCTAAGACACTTGACAAGATTAAGGAAGAAGACCTTGATACTATTGCAACAGATGCTCTTCACGATGCTTGCTATCCTGGGAACCCACGTGAAGCTACCAAAGAGCAGGTTATAGAACTTTTCAGAAAAATTATGGCATAAAGAAATAAAGATAGGCGGCATTTATTCTGCCGCCTCTTTTATTTCCGCGTTGCGTTTTGTATTGTAGTAGAAGAACCAGAGCCCGAAGGCTAGTATGAATATGGAAATGAACTGGGAGGTCGAAAGGATTCCAACCTGGCCTCTTATGAGGTCGCCCCTGAAGAATTCGATGATGAACCTTCCTATGCTGTAATTGATGAGATAGAGGGCAAATACCTGGCCCGGTTTCTTGAACTTCTTCATGGCTATCATAAGGACCGCGAAATTAAGGAAATTCGCTGCGCTTGAGATAAGCTGGGTAGGGACAAGCGGCACATTATTCGGAGCGTAATCCGAGTGGGTAAATGTGACGTGAAACCATGAATCGGTCTCAACCCCGTAGCAGCAGCCCGCAAGGAAACATCCAATGCGGCCAAAACCCTGAACAAGGGCCGTCGCAGTGGCGATAACGTCCCCCATGGCGCCGTAGTCAATTTTCTTTCTTACGCAGAAAATGAGCGCAACCACAAGAGCCATTATTATACCGCCGTAGACCACAAAGCCGTTCGAGAGGTCCCGCCAGGTATATTTTCCTGAGATAATATCAGGAAGATCCGTGATGATGTAGAGGAGCTTCCCACCTGCGAAACCTAATACGAATACTAGCAGAGCAAGGTCTATCACATCATTTTGTTCTATGCCACGTTCCTTGGCTATATGAAGGCCCACGAGGAGGCCGACTATGAAGCCGATCCCTATCATGAGGCCGTAGCCATGAAGCGTGAATTTTCCTATTGTAAATAAATCGTTGTACATCTTGCCTCCTTTGCGTGCGAAACCGTGTCAGGGCTTCATGTTTTTAAGCTTCTCAAAGGCGGCGAGGTCATCGGCGTTTACCTTCAGGTTGCTGGTGACCTTGGCTCCGCCCGGTTTCTCGATAGAGAACTCTATTACCGTTCCCTCAGGTACGCCTGAGAGGATTTCGTTTTGAAAAAAAGCAACCGCCTTAGGGTGGTCTGCCTGAAACTTCTTCATCGCATTCGCGATAGCTATCATATCAGCCGGATTTTTCATGGTTTTGTGCCTCCTTAAATGCTTTGCTATCATGATTATACAAGTGTAAAATTAATAAGTCAATAAGTAATGCGACATAGTTAAACATGTGTTAAATATCATGAAATATGAAAATTGTTATAATTTCCTATTGACAAAAGAGAAATCAGGGAGCAGAATAGTTACGGTTTTGAAACCAAATAAATACTAATTAAATTAAAAGAAGGCGGCAGATTATTCTGCCGCCTTTTTTATTTCCGCCTTCCGCTTTGTATTGTAGAAGTAGAACCATATTCCGAAAGCTAATATAAATATCGAAATAAACTGGGAAGTCGAAAGGACTCCAACCTGACCTCTTATTAAATCGCCTCTGAAGAATTCGATAATGAATCTTCCGATGCTGTAATTAATAAGGTACAGGGCAAATACCTGACCCGGCTTTTTACATTTCTTCATGGCAACCATAAGTACCGCAAAGTTAAGAAAATTGGCCGCACTCGAAATTAACTGGGTAGGAATTAAAGGAACGTTATTCGGAGCGTAATCCGAATGGGTAAAGGTCACATGAAACCATGACTTTGTCTCCATCCCGTAGCAGCAGCCCGCAAGGAAGCAGCCTATACGACCGAATCCCTGCACGAGTGCGGTAGACGTCGCTATTACGTCTCCCATCGCGCCATAATCTATCTTTTTCTTCCTGCAGAAAATTAAGGCTACTATAAGCGCCATTATTATTCCGCCGTAGACCACGAACCCATTCGACAGATCCCGCCAGGTATATTTTCCGGAAATAATATCAGGCAGATCCGTGATGATGTATAGGAGCTTCCCTCCCGCGAAGCCTAAAATAAATACGAGCAGGGCAAGGTCGATCACATCATTTTGCTCAATTCCCCGCTGCTTAGCTATATGAAGTCCAACGAGAAGACCGAATATAAAGCCAAGGCCGATCATCAGGCCATAGCCGTGCAGCGTGAATTTTCCTATGGTAAATAAATCGTTGTACATTTTAACTCCTTTGCGCATAAACTATCTACGATTGTAACACATTCTGCCCGAAGATACAAGATATAGCTGCGCTGATTGTAGCAGGATTCTTTGGCTTCAGGCAGTTCACTTACGCCAAAGAGCATGAGAACTTCTTTGAGATCCAAAGGGATTTTATCTCTGAGAAATATGGAAAGTTCCTGTCTGACTTAAGTGAGAGAATTACCGATGACTATGATGGAGAAATGACCGTATCATTTTACATGAAGAAGTCTGATGACACCGAGGGTAACGGCAATAGTGTAAATATTGACGAATCAACTGATACCGATATCGATATGCCGGATGGAGAAGAAGTAGACATTACAAATTATTCAGCTGATGAGTACTCTGAATTAACCCAGAACCTTATGCAGGAGGTAGAAGAGGACTTACAGGAACGCCTTCTCCCACTTGTGCAGGATGAGTATGGGGATTACTGACAGGGGGGTTCCTGATACCCGTAAGAGAGCAGATAATATCTGCCCTCTTTTTTGTTACAAAGAAAGTCAAATTACTTGTAAAAGTTTCACAAACGCTTGCAATTGTGCAACATTTGTGGTATTATACAATCAAAGGAAGGTGATTTGTATGGCTACAAAGACAGCTAATTTTAATATGAGAGTAGATGAAGATAAGAAAAACAGTGTGGAACAGTTATATCAGAAACTTGGTATGACGCTTCCACAGGCTGTTAATATGTTTTTCTCACAGTCGCTTCTTGTAGGTGGGCTTCCGTTTGATGTTAAGCTCCCTCGATATAATGAAGAGACCGAGGAAGCTATGAGAGAGGCTATTCAGCTTACGAACGATCCAGCCACTAAAAGATATGCTACATTTGCTGATGCAGTTAAGGATATAGATGACTAATGCGAGAAATCATACTTACTACCAAATTTAAAAAAATCTATAAGTTGATGAAGAAACGAGGTATGAATCTGAGTCTTCTTAATGAAATTGTTGGCAGGCTACAGAGAGATGAACCTCTCGATGAAAGAAATCATGACCATGAACTCACGGGAGATTACATAGGTTTCAGAGAATGTCACATTGACCCTGATTGGCTTCTTGTTTATTATAAAAAAGATAATGTACTTACATTGACTTTAATTAATACAGGATCTCATTCAGATCTGTTCAAAAAATAGTTTGGCGCTAGCCTATTCCGAGTCAGACACTGAAATGGCGGTAAATGATGTAATAAAAGGGAGCACAATATGGATATATTGAAGAATTTTCTTGACTCAGTTTTTGCGGCGTATCCGGAGAGTGAGGAGGTCGCGAGGGCGAGGAATGATAAGAAGCTTATGCCAAATGTAAAAATAGATAAGGACGTCCTAAAAATAAAATACGATAAGGATGAGCATTTTAATAATATGCCTAAGGGAAATCTCACAATAGATATTCCGGCAACTATGGGCTTTGCTAAGAAATCAAGCGTTGAATCCGGCTTAGGATCACTCAAAATGACCGGCCTCAACTTTGCTAAACTGAAGGTAGATCTTGCGCTGGGAAGCTTTGATATGTACAGCTGCAATATAGATTCAGCGAAGATGGACCTTGCCATGGGAAACCTCACTTTAAGTAATTCAAATATCAGGTCTGTTAACGCCGACCTTGCCATGGGTGATTTCACAATGAGAGAGACGCCGTGGGTTTCCGATGCGGAGCTTGATATAGACTGTTCCTTTGGAAGCATTTTCATGGATGGAAAAAAATTAGGCAAGAAGTGTAAAGATAAAGGCAAAAATGATCACTCAATCAAAGCGGAGATTGCAATGGGAAAGTGCAGGCTGCTGACGGAGTAGGGGCGAAAATTGATTATCATTAGAAGGGAGTTTAAATGGATAATTTGTTAACAACACCTGTCACTGGAAAGGGGCAAAATATGCAGGAAGATTTTTTAGATTTGATAAAAAGGACACGCAGTACAAGGCGCTTTAAGCAGGATGTGAGGATAGAAAATAATGTCTTAATGAAGCTCGTTTCTGTGGCGTCTTACTGTCCTTCTGCTATGAACAAGCAGCCTATGAAATACATTATCTCTAATTCGGATGAGATGAATCGGAAAATATTTGAGAACCTGATATGGGCTCCTTATATTACTGACTGGGCTGGACCGGAACCGGGTCAGAGACCGGCAGCATATCTTATAATGGTACTTGACACTGATATAGCCGAAAAAGCAGAGATTGACAGCGGAATTCAGGCGCAGAGCATTTTACTTTGTGCTCAAAGCATGGGGATATCCGGCTGCATGCTCGAAAAGATAAATAAGCAGGAATTGTCAAAAGTACTTGAATTACCGGAAAGGTATAAGATTCAGCTTGTCATAGCTCTTGGCGTGAGGGATGAGGAGATTGTCATCGATCCAGTAAAAGATGAATCAGACGGTGGACACGGAATAAAGTTTTACCACGATGAGGCAGGAAGACACCATGTACCTAAAAGAAAAGCTGAGGAATTGGTTCTCACAATACGGTAAATGACAACTTCACGATTACCGAAATTATCTGTTCATAATTTGTTAACAGCGCCTGTCACTGAATTGAGGAATATTTTGGATAAATTGATTGATCTGCGGTCGTATCCGGTTAAGGATGAGCTGTCTGCCCTGCTTAAGGATAAGACGAGTGGGAAGAATATTATTTTCGCGACGGACAGCTATGCCAATAATGGTGAAGGGTTCGGAGCTGAAAATGAGATAACAGCCGCGAAGCTGGGTGGAATAGACCCGCTCGCGATACAGCCGAGAGTCACGAAGGACGCTGGCGACCAGTCAGACAGGACGCGAAAAAAGGCTGAGGTTTTCACTCCGTCGTGGCTATGCGCCAGGATGAATAATATCCTTGACGAAGAGTGGTTCGGGAGGAAGGTTGTATTTAACAGGATTACTGGTAATGAATGGGAGATAAATGAAGAAAAGGTGGAATTCCCGGCGGATAAGAATTGGATGGAATACGTTGACTCGAGACGCCTCGAGATAACCTGTGGTGAGGCTCCCTTTCTCGTTTCGAGATATGATACCGTTACCGGAGAATTGATAATTCCACCGAAAAAGAGAATCGGTATTCTTGACAGAAAGCTTCGTATTGTAAATGAAAATACCGATAATTATGATGACTGGGTTAGTTGGACCCTGAGAGCTTTTGAGAGCTGCTACGGCTTCGAATATCAGGGAGACAATTTACTTATCGCAAGGATAAATTTTCTGATGACCTTTTGCGATTATTATGAAGACAGATGGGGTAAAAAGGTCGACGATAAAAAGCTGCTTAATAAAATAACTAATATTATTTGCTGGAACCTTTGGCAGATGGATGGCCTGACTGATTCCCTCCCACAGGGGGTAAAGGTTGCGGAAGGCCACCAGTACAGCTTCTTTGAGTCAGAGGAAAATGAGGTGGCCGGGACCGCTATGCCCTGCAAGATAAAAGACTGGCGAGCCGGGAAGACAGTGCTTTACAGGAATATGAAAGAGTAGTAAAATGTAGCTAAGATATTATCCCGTGTCAGGCTCTCGGGGAATAGGCGAAGCCTATTTCCCGGTGCCTGACTCGGGATGGAATGTTACAGGGTAAAGTAAAAATAAGATATATTTTTGTTTGAATGATAATTTGAGGTAAGTAAATATGACTGGGACGATTGAAAAAACAGTGTCTATGCTGAAAGATTTAAATGAATCAGATGCGTATCGGGTTTATGTATTTACACTTGATTTGTATAAAAATAAATCCTTGAATATTGATGATGGCGAAGATAATGTCAGAAAAAAATTGAATGACATTAGTAAACTTGGTGATAACTGGAATGGCTACGGAGCGGCTCCAATTTCACAGGAAGTTGTTGAAAAGGTCTCAGAACTGCTTGATTCTTTAATAAGAGAACCGGAGGTCTTTCCAACGGCAGATGATACAATACAACTTTAGTATGATGGGAAGAATGATTCATACCTGGAATTCAATGTTGGAAAAAGTGAAGATGTATCGGTGCTTTTAATTGATAAGTTGGGAAAAGAAAAAAGTTTTACTGTAAAGTATGATAAGGACGGAATTAACAAGATTGTAGGAGAGATTTCATCTTTCGAGTAATGCAAAAGTGCTGGATTAATGAGTGGACTGACTGTTGCTAATGGTTGGCGCTGGCCTATTCCGAGTCAGGCACCGCACTTCGTGCGAAGCCAGACACGGAAATGGCGGAACGAAGGTGGATGGCCAAGAAGAATGAAAGGAGTATATTATGAACGATATAACAGAGATTACATCAATGTCTTCAAAAGGAATGGTGATGATTCCGAAGGATATTCGTGAAAGCATGACATTGAATGAAGGAATTCAATTTGTTATTATTACTGATGGAGAAAACATACTATTGAAACCTATTCGTAAACCTACATTAGAAGATTTTAGAAAATCTATGGCTGAGTCACAGAAATGGGCGAAGGAGGTAGGGCTGACTGAGGACGATATATATGACGCAATCAGAACTGTAAGGAGAAAAAAGCACGCGGATGAGAATTGTAATTGACACCAATGTGATTGCCTCGGCGGTTTATTTTGGAGGAAAGCCAGAGGAACTTTTGGAATTATTATTTAAACATAGAATAGATGCTTATGTAACGCCTGACATAATTCAAGAATACCAGGCCACAGTTATGGAGCTTAAAGAAAGATATCCTTATAAAAAAGCTAGAACTGACTTATCTTATATAATAAGCACATGTAAAATTATTAATCCGATAAGTGATGAAAAGGTGAGTCGCGATCCGGACGATGATAAATTTATTAATTGTGCTATTGATGCTAACTGTGTATTTATTACGACGGGAGATAAAGACTTACTTTCTATCAGAGAGTATAAGAATATTAAGATAGTTACTGTAGCTGAGTTCCTTGATGAATTTTACAAACACTGAGGAATTTCTGATTTTGTTACTTACGGTGAAACTACTATCCCGTGTCTGGCTCTCGTGGGATAGGCGAAGACTATTCCACGGTGCCTGACTCGGGATGGGGTGTTCAAGGGTAAAGTTATTGAAGGGAGTATGGTATGAAATTTGATTTTTGTATAGGAAATCCGCCGTATCAGGATGAGACTCTGGGTGATAACAAGGGCTTTGCGCCACCGATTTATGACAAGTTTATGGATGCGGCTTATGAGGTGAGTGATAAGGTCGAATTAATTACTCCGGCAAGGTTTTTATTTAATGCGGGAAGTACTCCAAAGGCATGGAATAAGAAGATGCTTGAGGATCCGCATCTCAAAGTGATAAAATATGAACCGGATGCGTCAAAGGTTTTTGCAAATACGGATATTAAGGGCGGGGTTGCAATTACTTACCATGACAAAGATAAGGAATTTGGAGCAATAAATGTTTTTACTTCTTTCCCTGAACTTAATAATATCCTAAATAAAGTCCAACCGTCAATTAAGTCGGCTCTGAACGAAATAATATCTGGCCGTGGTGTATATAAATTATTGGCGAAGGCATTACAGGAACATCCGGAAATTAGTGATATTCAATCAAAAGGACATGCGACCGATGTGGGAGCAGGAGCTTTTAGAATTCTGGATAATATTGTATTTTTTGATGAAAAGCCTGATTCTGATAATGAGTACGTAAAATTCTTAGGCCTGTTGAATAATAAAAGGGTGTATAAATGGGCGAGAATGGATTATCAGACGGTACCGGATAGTTTTTATAGGTATAAGGTTTTTATCCCCAAAGCGAACGGTTCTGGTGCCATAGGAGAGGTATTAAGCACACCCCTTGTCGGGGAACCCCTTGTCGGGGAACCCCTTGTCGGGGCAACAGAAACCTTTTTGTCTATAGGCTCTTTCAAAACTAAAGTTGAGGCGGAAAACTGCTTGAAGTATGTGAAAACAAAATTTGCCAGAGTAATGTTGGGAATATTAAAAATCACACAGGATAATACAAGAGATAAATGGAAGTACGTTCCTCTCCAGGACTTCACTTCTTCTTCCGACATCGACTGGACCGCGTCAATTCCTGATATTGACAAGCAGCTCTATAAAAAATATAATCTCGACGAAAAGGAAATTAACTTCATAGAGACCCATGTAAAGGAGATGAATTAACTTGCCTGTACCGAAAATTAAATCATTTGCCCGTGTCACTCCTATGATTTACGCCTACAATACGCCCGGTATCGCCTACCATGACGGGTGGACCAAGATTGGCTATACCGAGAAGCAGACCGTAGAGGACAGGATAAACCAGCAGACCCATACGGCGAATATTAAGTGGGAACTCGCCTGGATGGATAACGCCATTTACAAGGACGGAAGCGGAGAATTATTCAAGGATTACGATTTTCATAATTACCTTGAGAGAGATGAAAAAATAAAAAGAGAACCAAACACGGAATGGTTTAATATAGACGGAGAAAGATCCGAGATTTTATTTAATCGCTTCGCAAGCCGCAGGACAAGCCATACAGAAAAGGGCAGCGACTACACTCTCCGTGCGGAGCAGGCTGAAGCCGTTAAAGTCACGAAAGAATATTTTGAAAAAGGTGGCAGCGATTTCCTCTGGAACGCTAAGCCCCGCTTCGGTAAGACCCTTACTGCTTACGACCTTATCTGTACCATGGGCTATAAGAAGGTCCTAATCGTAACCAATAGGCCAAGTATAGCTAATTCGTGGGCGGATGACTTTACAAAATTTATAGGATGGAGAGACGAACTCGCCTTCGTATCGGATAATGACGCTCTTAAGGACCACGAGGGAGTTATTAGTCACGATGAATATATAAAAGAAAATAAGGCGGCCGATAATCCAAAAGGTATGGTAGCTTTTGAGTCCCTTCAGGGTCTTAAAGGCTCGGTTTATTTCGGCGGAAAATACCCAAAGCTTTCATGGATTTCTAAAAAATACACTGATGAATATGGAAATGACGCGATAGGAATTACATTTGATTTATTAATTATTGACGAATCTCAGGAAGGCGTCGATACATTTAAAACAGAAAGAGCCTTTTTAAATATAGCAAGAAAACATACGCTCTATCTCTCAGGTACGCCTTTTAAGCAGCTTGCGAGCGCCGAATTCGCGAAAGACCAGATCTATAACTGGTCCTATGCCGATGAGCAGGAAGCGAAGGAGACATGGAGGAGTGACGACCATAATCCATATGATGAGCTTCCGAAATTATCCATGTTCACATATCAGGTCTCAAATATGATTGCAGATAAGCTCCGCCACGGAATTGACCTTTCGGAGAATGCGGACAGGAGTGATTACGCTTTTGATTTGAATGAATTTTTCGCTACAAATGAAAACGGAAAATTTACCCACGAAGAGGAAGTTAAGAAATTCCTTAAGACCCTTACAACCGGTGAAAAATATCCATTTTCAACGCCGGAACTTAGAAATGAATTAAAGCATACACTCTGGTACCTTAACCGTGTTGCTTCCGCAAAGGCGCTCGCAAAGCTCCTTAAGGGGGATCCGGTATTTTCGGAGTACGATATAGTGCTTGCGGCAGGCGACGGAAAGCTCGATGATGAAAATGAATTTTCTGATTCGCTAATGAGGGTACGTGAGGCAATAAAAAATAATGATAAGACCATAACACTTACTGTGGGCCAGCTAACCGTAGGAATTACTGTGCCTGAGTGGAGCGGTGTTCTTATGCTCTGCAATTTAAAGAGCCCGTCCGCCTATATGCAGGCAGCCTTCAGAGCCCAGAATCCATGCATTTTTAAGGGTGAGGACGGGAAAAGCTATCGCAAGAAAAACGCTTATGTATTCGATTTTGATCCGGCGAGGACCCTGACAATTTTTGATGAGTTTGCGAATAACCTGTCTCTTTCAACCGCAGGCGGAAATGGCACGGTGGATGAGAGAAAGGAAAATATTAAGAGACTCCTTAATTTCTTCCCTGTAATAGGTGAGGACGACCAGGGAAAAATGGTAGAGCTTGACGCCGCAAGCGTCCTTTCTATTCCAAGAAAATTAAAGAGCGAGGAAGTTGTAAATCATGGATTTATTTCGAATTTCCTCTTCCAGAATATTTCAAACGTATTCGGCGCTCAGGGAGCGGTTAAGGATATTATCGAAAAATTAACTGTCGCGCGTGAAGAGAAGAATAGAAATACCGCGGACGCTATAGAAAATATTTCTGATGTAAATGTGGATGAAAATGGCGATGCCATTATTCCGAATGAGCGGGTAATAGGCACAGCCAAGGATTTATTTGGCGATAAGATATACGCTGACGCTAAAGAAGAATTAATTTCTGACATTATTAATATTACTGAAAATACAAGCGGAAAGGAATTAACTGAAAATGTTGATAAGCTTATAAAAAAGGTAAAAGAGAATTTTAATAATACATTTATTGAGCCGGTGGTTGATTCTTATAATTTGAAAAAGGGTCAGACATCGAAACTCCAAAAGCAGATAAATGACTCTATAGATAAGGAATTTAATAATATAAAGGCTGATTTTACCAATCAGGCAAAAATCGCCGAAGCAGAGCTTACAAGGAGTCGTGCCGAAGCGGAAGGCGACAGCGAAAAAATCCGTGTGGCGGAAGAATCATATTATCAGAAAATGCAGGACGCCATGCATTTATTTAATGACGCTGTTAAGGAAACGGTAAATAAAACAATAGATGAAAAGCCGAAGGAAGTAATAGAGCAGGTCGAGACCTACAAGGCCGAGGAAGAAAAACGGGATGTGGAGGATTCGGTGAGAGCACACCTGTCCGGATTTTCAAGGACAATCCCATCATTTATCATGGCCTACGGTGATGAGAATCTGACCCTTGCTAATTTTGATGATTATACCGATGACGATGTATTTCTTGAGGTTACGGGAATTACTGAGGCGGAGTTCAGGTTCCTTAGAGACGGTGGCGATTATAAGGACGAAGAAAGCGGCGAGGTAAAGCATTTTCCGGGACATTTATTTGACGAAGTTGTTTTTAATGATTCGATATCGAGGTTTTTACAAAAGAAATCGGAGCTTGCGAATTATTTTGATGAGAATCAGACGGAGGACATTTTCGACTATATTCCGCCGCAGAAGACAAACCAGATATTTACACCGAAAAGGATAGTTAAGGAAATGGTGGATGACCTCTTGAGTGAAAATCCCGGTTGCTTTGACGATCCGGATAAAACCTTCATAGACCTCTACATGAAATCTGGCCTATATATTACGGAAATCGTGAAGAGGCTCTATAACAGCGAGGCTATAAGAGCTAAGTTTCCGGACGATAAGGAGAGACTCAGGCACATTTTCACAAGACAGGTATACGGGCTTGCTCCGACAGAGATAATCTATAAAATCGCAATGGCTTATATATTTGGCTTTGATAAGGATGCGGGGATAAAGACGGATAATTTTAAGCAGTGTGACGCCCTCGAGTACGCAAAGAATGGAAATTTGCAGGAGAAGCTCACTGAACTTTTTTCATAAATTATATTTATTTTTTAGGGGTAACTTTTGCAGCCGGGTTTGGTAGAATAGAGCGTGGAGGAATGGCTTATGCTTTATATAGGTATTGATCTCGGCACTAGCGCTGTGAAGCTTCTGCTGATGGATGAAAATGGCGCGATTATGAATATCGTGTCTAAGGAATACCCGCTTCACTTCCCGCATCCGGGGTGGTCAGAGCAGGATCCGGCCGACTGGGTGGCGGCGGTTAGGGCGGGAATTCCTGAATTAATAAAGGACTGCGACAGAACGAAAATTGCCGGAATCGGCGCAGGTGGCCAGATGCACGGCCTTGTCGCTCTTGATAAGGATGGAGAGGTTATCCGTCCGGCAATTCTCTGGAATGACGGGAGAACTTCCGCTGAAACCGATTATTTAAATAACGAAATCGGTCGGGCGAAATTAACTGAATACACCGGAAATATAGCCTTCGCGGGCTTTACCGCTCCTAAAATATTATGGCTTCGTAAAAATGAGCCGGCTAATTTTAAGCGGATTGCTAAAATTATGCTCCCTAAGGACTATATTAATTACAGGCTCACGGGAGAATTTTCCACCGATTATTCGGACGCTTCCGGCATGCTCCTTCTTGACGTTAAAGGTAAAAAATGGAGTAAGCCGATGCTTGATATATGCGGTCTTACGGAAAAAAATCTGCCGCGTTTATATGAAAGCTATGACTGCGTAGGTACGGTTAAGGACGATGTAGCCGATGAACTTGGCCTTCCACATGGGGTAAAGGTAGCCGCGGGTGCCGGTGACAATGCTGCTGCGGCGGTTGGAAACGGTGTGACTGGTGAAGGTAAGTGCAATATTTCGCTCGGAACGAGCGGAACTATATTTATCTCATCTGATAAATTCAAGGTTGATGAGAAAAATACCCTTCACGCCTTCGCTCACGCGGATGGACATTTTCACCTGATGGGCTGTATGCTCTCTGCCGCATCCTGCAACAACTGGTGGGAGAGCAATATTATCGGCACTAAGGATTTCGCCGGTGAACAGGGAAAAATCGATTTAAGTAAATTAGGCAAAAATCATGTATTTTACCTGCCTTACCTTATGGGTGAGAGAGCTCCCCACAACGATTCATTCGCAAGAAGTGCCTTTATAGGCATGTCCATGGATACGACGAGGGCGGATATGACGCTTGCGGTGCTTGAGGGTGTCGCCTTCGGCATGCGTGATTCGCTTGAAGCCGCGAAAGCTCTTGGCATTGATGTGAAGTCATCCATGATCTGCGGAGGTGGCGCTAAGAGCCCTCTATGGAAGAGGATTTTTGCAAATGTAATGAATCTTGAGCTTACTGTGCCTGAGACCGAGCAGGGGCCCGGCTATGGTGGTGCAATCCTTGCGGCTGTGGCCTGTGGCGAATTTAACTCGGTAGGTGACGCATGTGGGAAGCTCACAAAAATCAAGGATAAGGTTGAGCCAGAAGCAGAGCTTGCTAAGGCTTACGACGAGCGTTACAGCATTTACAGGAAATTATATCCTGCCTTAAAGGATATCTATAAAACTATATAATTATCGGAGGTTTACTTAAAATGGAAAATATTCCGTCAATCAAAGTTGGTATTGTCGCTGTCAGCCGTGACTGTTTCCCGGCTCCTCTTGCCGTAAACAGGAGGAAGGCTGTAGTAGAGGCTTACGCCGCAAAATACAATAAGGAGGACATTTATGAATGTCCAATCACAATCGTTGAGAGTGAAGAGGATATGGTGAAGGCGCTTGATGATGTCAAGGCCCACGGCTGCAACGCTCTGTGCGTTTACCTTGGAAATTTCGGTCCTGAGATTTCAGAGACAATGCTTGCGAAATATTTTGACGGCCCTGTTATGTTCTCTGCCGCTGCTGAGGAGAGGTCCGATACTCTTGGCATAGAGGGCAGGGGCGACGCTTACTGCGGTATGCTTAACGCTTCTTATAACCTTGCTTTAAGAAATACCAAGGCCTGGATCCCTGAAAATCCTGTTCGTGACGCTGAGGGAGTCGCTGAAAATATTCATGATTTCCTTCCAATAGCAAGAGTTCGTTTCGGCCTTTCAAACCTTAAGATTATATCCTTCGGTCCGAGACCTGCTAACTTCCTTGCCTGCAACGCGCCAATTAAGCAACTCTACAATCTTGGCGTTGAAATAGAGGAGGAGAGTGAGCTTGACCTCTACGAGTCATTTACTAAGCATGAAGGCGATGAGAGGATAGCCTCTGTTAAGGCTGATATGGCGGCAGAAATGGGTTACGAGTCAGGGAAAGAGCCTGCTATGCTTGACAAATTAGCTCAGTATGAGCTTACTCTTCTTGACTGGGCCGAGAGCCGTAAGGGCTGCAAGAAATTCGTTGCCCTTACTACAAAATGCTGGCCTGCCTTCCAGGATATGTTCCGCTTCGTTCCATGCTATGTGAACAGCCGCCTGATGAGTCGCGGCATTCCTGTATCCTGTGAGGTTGATATTTACGGAACGCTTTCTGAGTATATTGGTCTCTGCGTATCAGGCGAGCCTGTGACATTGCTTGATATCAACAACTCTGTACCAAAGGATATGTACGAGAGTGAAATCAAGGGTAAGTTTGGCTACGATTATAAGTTAACGGATACATTTATGGGCTTCCACTGCGGAAATACATGCTCTAAGAAGCTTGTTAAGCCTCATCTTGATTTCCAGAAGATTATGGCTCACACTCACCCGGCTGAATGGTGCGACGGCACTATCGAGGGCGATATAGTTCCGGGTGAAATAACCTTCTACAGACTTCAGTCTACCGCAGACGCAAGGCTTCTCGCTTATGCCGCTGAGGGCGAGGTACTTCCTGTAGCGACCAAGTCATTCGGTTCCATCGGTGTATTCGCGATCAAGGAAATGGGAAGATTCTACAGATATGAGCTTATAGAGAATAATTTCCCACACCATGGCGCTGTAATGTTCGGCCACTACGGCAAGAGTTTATATGACGCTCTTCGCTATATCGGGGTCGAAGCCGGGAACTTTGAGTTCAACAGACCGGCAGGAGACAGATATCCGGGAGAGAATCCTTTTTAAGGAACGGGGACACACCACCCAAAATTTCTGTAAACTGCGCTTCACTTTTTTACATAAATTTTAGGTGAGTATGTCCCGCGATTAAAGAGGCCGCCTTCAGCGGCCTTTTATTATGAAATTTTGCTGAAAACGACAAGTTTGCATTGACTAACCCATATAAAAGGCGCTATGATAAGGTGTATGCAAAACGTGTCAGACGACACGGCAAAACCAATACGCCAATTATGGTGAAAGGAGAAAAAACCACATGATTTACACAAAAAGGGTAGAGGATATGTGCAAGGTACACCAGGACGTACATCATGGTGCTGCGCCTATTCCGGAGGAGGCTAAATGGGTTAAAGCCAAGGAAGTCAAGGACATTTCCGGATATACTCACGGCATCGGCTGGTGCGCTCCTCAGCAGGGCTGCTGTAAGCTTTCTCTTAACGTTAAGGATGGCATCATACAGGAAGCTCTCGTTGAGACCATCGGATGTTCAGGTATGACCCAGTCAGCCGCTATGGCAGGTGAGGTCCTTCCTGGACTTACAGTCATCGAGGCACTTAACACCGACCTTGTATGTGACGCTATAAATACAGCTATGAGAGAGCTCTGCTTACAGATTCTCTACGGCCGTACCCAGTCAGCCTTTTCAGAAGGTGGTCTTGCTATAGGTGCAGGTCTTGAGGACTTAGGTAAGGGCACACGTTCACAGGTAGGTACCATTTACTCAACACTTGAGAAGGGACCTCGTTACCTTGAAATGACAGACGGTTATATTACCGATCTCGCGCTTGATAAGGATGACAATATCATCGGTTACAAGTTCGTTAACTTTGGTAAGATGATGGACTTCATCAAGGCCGGTGACGACGCTAACACCGCTTACAAGAAGGCAAGCGGCCAGTACGGACGTATCGATGACGCTGTTAAGTTCATTGATCCACGTAAAGAGTGATTTCGAGGGAGGAAAATATAATGGCATTATTTGAATCATATGAGAGACGAATCGACAAGATAAACGGCGTCCTTGCAAACTATGGCATTTCCTCTATCGAGGAAGCTAAGCAGATTACTGTAGACGCAGGTCTTGACGTATATAATCTTGTAAAGGGCATCCAGCCTATCTGCTTCGAGAACGCTTGTTGGGCTTACACTGTAGGCGCCGCAATCGCTATCAAGAAGAACTGCCGCAAGGCAAGTGAGGCAGCTGCCGCTATAGGTGAGGGCCTTCAGAGCTTCTGTATCCCGGGATCGGTTGCCGATCATCGTAAGGTTGGTCTTGGCCATGGTAACCTTGGCAAGATGCTCCTTGAAGAGGATACAGAGTGCTTCGCTTTCCTTGCGGGTCACGAGTCATTCGCGGCAGCAGAGGGCGCTATCGGTATCGCTACAAAGGCTAACCTTGTACGTAAGAAGCCTCTTCGCGTTATCCTTAACGGACTTGGCAAGGACGCTGCTAAAATCATTTCACGTGTAAACGGCTTTACCTACGTAGAGACAGAGATGGACTACGCTACAGGCAAGGTTAAGGTTCTCTCCGAGACACCTTATTCAAATGGTCCTAGAGCTAAGGTTAGATGCTACGGCGCTGATGATGTTACCGAAGGTGTAGCAATCATGTGGCTTGAAAATGTAGACATCTCTATAACCGGTAACTCTACAAACCCTACAAGATTCCAGCATCCTGTAGCAGGTACATATAAGAAGGAAAGACTTGAGGCAGGCAAGAAGTACTTCTCAGTTGCTTCAGGCGGTGGTACAGGACGTACACTTCATCCTGATAACATGGCAGCAGGTCCTGCTTCTTACGGTATGACAGATACCATGGGCCGTATGCATTCAGACGCTCAGTTCGCCGGATCTTCATCGGTTCCTGCTCACGTAGAAATGATGGGTCTTATCGGAATGGGTAACAACCCTATGGTAGGTTGTACGGTTTCACTTGCGGTTTCAATCCAGGAAGCTGCTGAAGCTGGGAAGTTTTAAGTATTGTCTCATCGCAAAGCGATGAGAACCGGTTTTTGTTTTTATAATAATGCGCCGCTGGTTTTACCAACGGCGTATGTTTTTCAAAAAATATAAAAATTGTGTAAACTATTCGCAACTCTGTGCCGATATATTTTTCGTAAGCCTTAAAAAATTTAAAGCAGCGCTGACTTGAGCGCGCCGAATGGGGGAAGGTGATCAGGGATGATCAACTATGTTGTGAAATGCATCATGGATGATGACGGAATCAAGATGTGCGTGGGGAAGAAGGGGTTTGAAAATGAGCCTCGCGAGGATGAAATAAGAGCCGTGCTTGCGGAGTATCCGGAAGCAGGCTTTGCTGTGGTTGTAAAAAAACAGGTAAGTAAAATGATGCAGGCAGGCGGCTAACCTTAACCGCCGATTAGCCTGTACTCAATGCTTGCTACGCTGTCTCTTTCAATAATGAAAATCAGTTCGGTCCTGCCCTTCGTATAGATGTACGAATCTCCTGATTCGATGGGAGCTCCGTACAATTTTTTTGTGTCTGAAGCGGAAAGCCCTATGTATGCCCCCTCTGCGGTGGTGTGACTGTCATCGGTGAGAAGGACGTCAGTTACAAGGCTTTTACCCGCCTCGTCGGTATTTACACTCACTGAAAAGCCGCTGTAGGTGTAGACAGTATCATCACCGGGTAGAGCGCAGGACTTAGCGGTGAAGGTATTTTGCGCTTCTCCCTGGGCGGATAAGGCTTCCGCCGGATCGCTCCCGGGCGTGAAAACCGCCTTGCCGCTGTCAAATGAAAATGCCTCCGATGAGATTCCGGATGAAGAGGTCGCAATCGGAACATTTTCAAGAGAAGAAGCAGACTTACTTTGTCCGCAGCCTGAGGTCTGCAGGACGATGACAGAAAATGTTAAAAAAACGGTAATTATTCTTAGCTTATATTTTAACATACTTTAACAACCTTTTTATACCAAATGTTCATACTTCTATGGTATACTATAAATGAGAAATTTGCAATAACAAAGGAAATATTTTTATGGATGTAAATTCTGACAGTATATACGGCGGTTACGCCGGGTCACTTGAGATGGTGGCGAAGTCGCTGCTCGATAAGATAGAGTTCTTACGTAAGGCTGAGGTTGAGAAGACGGGCCATGACACGGTAGAATTTGTGTCGACGAGGATAAAATCCGAAGAGAGCATGCGGGAAAAGTGTGAGCGCAAGGGGCTGCCGGTCACCCCGTTGTCAGCGCTTACCGAGATTCACGACGCCATAGGCGTGCGAATCGTATGCGGCTTCCTTGATGATGTGTACGCGAATGTGAAGCATATCAGGGATTTCGGCGGTGTCGAGGTCATCAACGAAAAGGACTATATCAGGCACAGCAAACCGAACGGCTACAGGAGCTACCATATGATAGTCCGTGTAGAGTCGCCGATTACCGATATCTTGGGAAATAAACCGGGTAAGTTCTACGCGGAAATACAGCTAAGAACCATAGCGATGGACTCCTGGGCGAGTCTTGAGCACCAGTTGAAATATAAGAAGAATGTAAAAAATCAGGCCCTTATTGTGTCAGAGCTAAAGAGGTGTGCCGACGAAATGGCGAGTACTGACGTCTCTATGCAGACGATAAGGGATTTGATTCAAGAAAATAGTTAATAAAAACACTAAGGGGTGTATGCAATATGAAGATTTTACTTGCTGAAGATGAAATTGACCTGCAGAGGGCGCTGACGGCGGTCCTTACGCATTCGGGCTACCAGGTCGACAGAGCCTCCGATGGGGAAGAAGCTCTTGCCCTGACCAAGGAAAATGTCTATGATCTGGGCGTATTCGATATAATGATGCCAAAGATGGACGGGATAACTCTCGTAAAAAATATGCGCGCGGCAGGAGACAGAACTCCGGTCCTCTTCCTTACGGCGAAGGCCGAGGTGGATGACAGGGTTATAGGACTTGACGCAGGCGCTGACGACTATCTCACAAAGCCATTTGCCATGGGAGAACTGCTAGCGAGAATCAGGTCCATGGAACGCAGATTTACAAAATATAACAATAAAATCGTCACTTTAGGCACCGTTTCACTTGATACAGAGAGCCTTGAGCTTGTGAGTGAGAATTCCATCAGACTCGCTACGAGAGAAGCTGAGATTATGCAGATGTTCATGTTAAACCCTGACAAGGAATTTTCGACAAAGGAAATTCTTGACAGATTCTTTACAGATGAGGCGGATGCGGATGAGAACGCGGTCTGGCTCTATATATCATATTTGCGCAAAAAACTGGTCTCAATAGCTGCTGACCTTACTATAGAAGGAGAGAAAGGAGGCAGTTTCAAGCTTATAGAGACAGAAGGCGCGGGAGAGGAAAGTGCCTATGCTTAAAAAACTGCAGAAAAAGTTTATAGTTATCGCAATGACTGTTGTATTTGTTGTAATGAGCGCTGTTTTGGGACTCATTAACGCGATATATTACAGTCATGTCTTCAATGAAGCTAATGAACGTCTCGTAATGATAGCCAATAACAGTGGCGATGTTCCCACCAAATGGGATTCGACACATTTTAAAAATCTTACCGAGGATGAATTCAATAAGCTTGTGACGCCCGAAACCCGTTATGAGACCAGATATTTTACGGTGATAGCGGATACTAGCGGTACAGTGACGGAAGTAAACCTTGGCCATATTGCCTCGATAGATGAGGAGACAGCCACAAAGTATGCTATTGAGGCGCTTTCTAGTGACGCTACTACAGGCATAAAATACACTGAAGACGGCTCTTCATATATGTATGTAGTGACCGATGAGGATGATGGCGGAAAGCGAGTAACCTATCTTGACACCACGGCTCGTTTTTCCACTACAAAGGTTTTATTTAACCTTTCTACGGGAATCGGCCTCGCTTCGTATGCGGTTATTTTTATCCTTGTCTATGTATTTTCAAAGAGGGCGATAAAGCCCGCCATAGAGAGCTCGGAGAAGCAGAAGCAGTTTATCACAAACGCAGGCCATGAGCTTAAGACCCCGCTTGCCATCATTTCCGCGAACACCGAGGTTCTCGAAATGACAGAGGGTAAAAATGAGTGGACGGAGAGCACCTTAGCCCAGGTACAAAGGCTGTCGGGCCTTGTAAATGCACTAATTTCCATGTCAAGAATGGATGAGAAGAACGGAAAATCCCAGCCTGTCGATACTAATGTAAGCAAGCTTACGACTGAAACAGTGAACTCATTTAAATCAGTCATTTCAACGCAGGGAAAGACTCTTGAGACCAAGATAGAGGACGATATTCATCTGAATACTAACAAGGATATGCTTCGTGAATTAATAAATATATTAATGGATAATGCCGCGAAATACTGCGACGACGGCGGAAGAATATCCGTTATTTTTGGGCGGGCCAATAAGGGAAAGAATGTAAAATTCGTAGTGAAGAATGACTACAAGGATGGTTCAAGCGTTGATTGTTCTAAGTTTTTTGAGCGTTTTTACAGAAATGATGAGTCTCACAACTCTAAGAAGTCCGGCTACGGCATTGGGCTTTCGATGGCTGAGGGGCTTACCCAGGCGCTGAAAGGAAAAATCTCAGTCGCCTGGAAGGACGGAGTGATAGGATTTACAGTCCTCCTTTAAATAAAGCCATCATTTCATTAGTCAGGCTCATGTCATTTGACTGCAGCGTAATGGTCTCCGGTGTCACCCATTCAGCGAGCTTCAGCTCCCCGGTATCCATGGTAATCGTATCATCACCATCCACATCGCAGAAAAAACCTGAAAGTATATCATCCGCTACTCCCCAAGGCTGGGACTTATAGTAGCGGATATTTTTTACCTTAAGACCTGTCTCTTCCATAACCTCACGCTCGACAGTCTGCTCAAGAGTCTCACCGATTTCTGTAAATCCGGCGACAAGAGCGTATTCTGTAAATGGTCTGTTCGCGTACTTGGTGACGAGCATTTTATTTCCGTTTAAGACACCCACTATCACGGCAGGCATGATTCTAGGGTATACAATGTTGCCGCATTTTTCGCATATCATAGCTCTTTCGGTATGAGAATGGGCCATTTTGCTGCCGCAACGCCCGCAGAATCTTGTTTTCGAGTACCAATCGCCCATGTGGAGGGCGGTTGATATGATAAATGTCATGGATTTATCCACAGGGGGCATGGTATGACGGATAGTACGGAAGTTTACGTATTCGAAGCCCGCGGGAACAGACATTAATTCGCCTCGGTAGATAAAGTATTCATTGTCATCGAGGGCGAAGAGGTAGGAGAGATTCGGGTCCTTTTCAAGAAGGCCTAAGTCAGAGACGGAGGGAATGAAAACCTTACTGCCATCGACACGGAGCAGGACAGAATTTTCCTTGACGGAAAATACAGGTGATAAGGCGTTTGCGTAAGCAAGCGGACGATATTCATTATATAGGCGATGCGGGTAAATATCCTGGATCATGGTTGGTCTCCTTAAAGGTAAGAAGGGATTTGAAGTCTTCGACAGACGGGCATCGCAGCGCTTCGCGCAGCGATAAGGCCCTCGCCGGGCAGGCATCGTTGCGCGAAGCGCAACGATAAGGCCCTCGCCGGGCAGGCATCGTTGCGCGAAGCGCAACGATAAGCCTCGACCTTCCGCTATAATACTCAGCTTATGAGAGTTAAAAATCTCGTACATATAACAATAGCATGAGATAAACTCATGCTATTGTTATATGTACGAGAAGGGATTTGAACCCTCGACCTTCCGCTTAGGAGGCGGACGCTCTATCCAGCTGAGCTACTCATACATGCGGTTACACCGACCTTAACAGTATAACACGCGGAAAAAATCTTGTCAACCCCCAGATAAAGGACTTTTAATAGCAGTTACAAGATTCGCGATGCCCTAACTATGATACCTATGCTGATACATAGCGAGCGTACCGAGGAACAGGGATTGGCCGGTTTTCACGTTTTGCTGTTTCAATCCATTCGGAAATGATAACATCAGCATTTCTAAGCGCTTCTTCTTCTGTCTTGCCATCGGCCATGCAACCCGGTATGAGATTCCTGCCATGCGGTATATTAGAATATTATTGACAAATGACGGTATTTAGTGTATTCTATAAATAGAAATAGTTACGTAGGACGGAAGTATATATGATTTCAGAATGGCACGACAAGGAAGGAAAAAGAATATGGGATATGCACTTTTCATCGAAGCTGCCTCAGGATATTCAGAAAACAGCCCGAAGAAAGTTGGTTGTTTTAAACTCAGCAGTTTCACTAAATGATCTGAGAATACCGCCTTCTAACCATCTGGAAGAGCTGAGCGGTGACAGAAAAGGACAGCACAGTATCAGAATCAACGACACTTACAGGATATGCTTTTACTGGAATGATGGGCGGGTAATCGTACAAGACATATGCAATTATCATTAGAAAAAATGGAGGACCTGGTTATGTATGATATTGAACCGACTAAGCCCGGCGAAATATTGCAAGAAGAGTTTTTAATACCGATGCATATTTCTGCCTATAAATTGTCGAAAGACACTAATATTCCACAATCACGCATCAGCGAAATAATTAGCGGAAAACGTGGCATAAGCGCTGATACTGCCGCAAGGTTGTCTGCATATTTTGGCACTAGTCCTGAATTCTGGATGAATGCGCAGAATCAATATGAGCTTGACATGCTTAAAGTTTCCGGTGAATTCGAAAAGATATCTCGTATTAAACCCTATCGTCAACAGGTAAGCGCTTAGATAAGGTAATATGGTAGCATCCGGTTCCTGTCCGTGTCTCTGTTTCACACAAGCCCCAGGGTCTTTGCAAGCCACAGCCAGAAGGTGAGCGAGAAGCCTGAAATGAGTGTAGAGAGGGCAACGGTTCCCGCTGTGAGGGAACCTTCATGTCCCATATTTTTTGCCATGACAAATGAGCTGACAGTCGTGGCGGAGCCTAGCATTGTCATGATGGCGACCATATTTTCATTGCGGAAGCCTAGGTAGGCCGCAATGGGCATAAAGAGGGCCTCAAGGCCGAAGGTTTTAATAAGTGCTGCCGCGATTACCGGCTTTCCAACCTCGCGGATTTTAGAAAAATCAATCATGGCGCCCATGGCGATAAGGCCCATAGGAGTCGCTGTGGCGCCGATTGATGAGGTGAGTTTCCGTAGAATTACGGGATTAGGGAGTCTTAAGAGAGACCAGACAAGCCCCACAACTATTCCGATAAGTATAGGATTCTTCACGATCCCAAGAGCAGTTTTCTTTGCGAGAGCTTTTTTATCAGCGATTTCCTCATCATTTCTCTCTGCGGTCACTTCAAGAACCACCACAGCCATAATGTTATAGAGAGGTACTGCCCCGATTATCATAAGAGGTCCCATACCCGAAGTGCCATAGATATTCTTGATAAAGGCAATTCCGATAAGGGCGGCGCTTGACCTGTATGCTGCCTGGATAAATTCTCCGCGAAGCGGCCTCTCATTAATAAATAGCGAGAGCAGCGATACCAGTCCTATAGATAACAGGGTCGCGGCAAAACAGAAGACCACAAACCTAAGGTCAAAGCCTTCCCTGAAGTCCTGCGATGACAGGTCGGAGAAGAGCAATATGGGAAGCGATACCTTGAAGACAAATGTGTTTAATTTCGAAGCGAAGGCGGTATCTATAAGTCCCCATTTCTTTAAAAATATACCTAACACCATCATTAAAAAGATGGGCATTACCGAGTTAAGACTGAATACAAGATTTTCCAAAGCGACATCCCCTTTCTATTCTATTATAATTTAACAGAAACTTTATTTCAATCTAAAAGTTTCATAAACCGATAGACAGCATGTGGACAAGATGTCAGAGGTCAGAGTATTATTACTTAAGTTGCAGCGGATTATATGACAGAAAGGCGAATAAATGCTAGAAATTTCTCGCCGATGAGCCGACGGGAGCTCTTGACAGCGAGACAAGTATCCAGGTCATGGAGCTTCTTAAGAAGGTTGCTGAGAAGAGACTTGTCGTAATGGTTACCCATAATCCGGAGCTTGCGGATAAATATTCGACAAGAATAGTTAAGTTAAAGGATGGGAAAATAATTGACGACAGCAACCCATTTCAGATAGAAAACACTGAATTAAAAGAAAAGAAAAGAATTAAGCGGGCGGGAATGTCATTTTTTACTTCTCTGTCTCTTTCCTTCAGCAATTTGCGGACTAAAAAGGGGAGGACAATATTGACCGCCTTCGCGGGCTCCATCGGTATTATCGGAATCGCCCTTATTTTATCTATATCAAGCGGTGTGAATAAATATATAGATGATATTCAGACGGAGACGATGTCTTCTTATCCTATAACAATTACCTCGCAGACCATAGATATGACAGCCCTTATGGGAAGCGCAGGTATGTCGGGCGGCGGTTCGAGGACGCTAGGAAAAAACAGTGACGAAAATAATTCGGATAAAATTATCGCGGATACTGAGTCACTTAAAAATAAAGTGGATACCTCCTCGAGTGTCGCGGAAAATAACCTGACGAAATTCAAGGAATACCTTGATAATCCTGACAGTGAGATTCATAATTACGTAGGCGAGAACGGAATATTATATTCATATGATTTGAATTTTACCGTTTATTCGAAGGACGCAGATGGAAATATAGTGGCGAATAATTCCGACACAGACGCAGCTGCCGGTCTCACAGAAAGTATGGTCAGCACCATGCAGAAAGAACGTGAGCAGAACATGTCCATGATGGCAAATGGCGGGCAGACGAGCCAGGGAACGACGAATTTCTCACAGCTCATGGAGGGAAATGACTCTGTTGTAAGCAGCATAATCACTGACAGCTACGACGTTCTCACGGGGGCGTGGCCGGAAAATTATGACGAGGTTGTGCTTGTTCTTGACGAAGAAAATAAATTAGACGCGGGTGTATTATATCAGCTGGGATTAATTTCTGCCGATGATTATAAGAAGCTTGCGACTGATTTAAAGGACGAAAAGGAAATTGATGAAATTACATTTAATTATGATGATATTTTAAATCACGAATTTACTCTAGTACCGGCCTGTGATAATTATAAAAAGGATGGTGATATTTTTAAATATTACGGAAGCACAAGCGAAGAAATAGAAAAATTAATGAAGAAAGGGCTTAAATTAAAGGTCACCGGAATTGTTCGTCCTAAGAAGGATGCTGAAAACGCGGTTATTTCAACGGCAATCGGTTACACATCAAAATTAACTGATTATGTAATTGATTATACAAATGACAGCAAGGTTGTTAAGGCCCAGGGAAAGGATAAGGACACTGATATTTTGACAGGCATTTCCTTTGAGGATGAAAAGAATTATGACACTAACATGGCCCTGTTTGGAAAATGCGATTATGACAGCCCAAGCTCTGTAAGCATTTACGCAGATCATTTCGAGGATAAGGATAAAATTACAGAGTGCATAGAAAATTACAACAAGACGGTTGATAAGGATGACCGGATTACTTATACGGATTATGTCGCCTTAATTACCTCATCAATAACCGAAATCGTAAATGTAATAAGCTACGTCCTTATAGCCTTTGTAGCCGTATCACTTCTTGTCTCGGGAATAATGATAGGAATTATCACGAATATTTCCGTCCTCGAGCGTACAAAGGAGATCGGAATCCTACGTGCGCTCGGAGCGTCAAAGAGGAATGTCTCGGAGGTATTTAACGCTGAGACCTTTATCATAGGACTTATCAGCGGAGCCCTTGGAATTATCATAGCGACGCTTCTAAACTTCCCGATAAATAACATCCTCGCTGACCAGATTGGAACTGACGCCATCAAGGCGACACTGACCCCGGAGTACGCTCTCGTATTGATAGTTATAAGCGTAATTATAACCATGATAGGCGGCTTCATCCCTTCAAAGAACGCGGCCAAGAAGGACCCGGTAATAGCGCTCAGAACAGAGTGATAAAATTTTACAAAAAAGCTCTTTAATTTTTTCTTAACATGTGCTACACTTAAGATGTTGTTGAAAACTAATCTCTATAGGAGGGAACATGAAAAGCAACATTTTTAAGAAGACCGCTTCTGTAGTGCTTTCAGCCATTATGGCGCTGTCCGTAGTTACAGCAGCTGCTCCGACTGAAGCCAAGGCCGCTACGAAGAAGAGCAACAACTACATTATCATTCTCCATACGAATGATATCCACGCTTCGACAGAGCAGACGAAGGACGCCGACGGCAATATCACTAATATCGGTTTTGCCGCTGTAGCCGCCTACAAGAAGTCACTTCAGAAGAAGTATGGAAAGAGCAATGTTACTCTTGTTGATGCCGGTGATGCGATGCAGGGAGAGAATATCGCAACCGTATCCAAGGGCCTTAACATCACAAAGATCATGAATACCACAGGATATGACCTTGCGATTCCGGGCAACCATGAGTTCGACTATGGCTTTGATAACTTCCTTAAGCTTGCCGGAAGCGCTAAGTATCCATATCTCTGCTGCAACCTTACCTACAAGGGCACAGGTGATACCGTATTGAGACCTTATGAAATTGTGAACTACGATGGCACCAAGGTCGCTTACGTAGGAATTGATACACCTGAGACATTTACAAAGAGTACCCCTAAGTACTTCCAGGACGCAAATGGGAACTGGCTCTACTCATTCGCTGAGGACGAGACAGGCGCTACATTATATAAGACTGTTCAGAGCACAGTAGACGCAGCGAGAAAGGCCGGCGCTAAGTACGTAGTAGCATTAGGCCATCTTGGAGAGAGCGGAACTACTGACAGATGGACAAGTGATGCTGTTATTGAAAATACAACCGGCATTGACGTTCTTATCGATGGCCATTCTCATGAAGAATATGACAAGAAGGTCAAGAACAAGGACGGTGAAAATGTTGTGCTTGCCCAGACAGGTACAAAGCTTGCCAACCTCGGCAGAATTGTTATCAATAAGAAGACCGGTAAGATTTCTGCCAAGCTTATTAAGCCACAGAATGAAAATAAGACTGTTGCGAATTACGTAAAGGCTATTAAGAGTGGCTATGAAACTGAGATGAATGAGGTTCTTGCCACAAGCAAGTATACCCTTTACACCATGGACCCGGCCAATCCTTCAAAGAGAATTATCCGGACTAAGGAGACAAACCTCGGCGATCTTTGCGCTGATGCTTATAAGGCACAGCTTAATTCCGATATCGCTATTGTAAATGGTGGTGGAATCAGAATCCAGATAGAAGCAGGCAAGATTACCAAGGGTACAGCCTACACTGTATTCCCATTCAATAATACACCTGTCGTAATCAAGGTTACCGGAAAGCAGCTCCGTGATTTCCTTGAGTTCTCATACAGAAAGGTTGAGAGCGATGAGAACGGTGGATTCGCTCATGTATCCGGCATAACCTGCACAGTTGACACAAGCGTTTCATCAGCTGCGATTGAAGATGAGAAGGGCATGTTTACGGGAGTTAAGGATGGTAAGTACAGAGTTACCGATATCAAGGTTAACGGAGAAGCTCTTGACCTTAACAAGACCTATACCGTAGCGGGTACTACCTACACGCTTCTTCTTTCAGGTGATGGCAATACAGCATTCTCAGGCTGTGAGGCAACATTTGAGGGTGACGCGAACTATAATGATGCAGATCTTCTTGCCGATTACCTTAAGACAACCCTTAAGGGAACAATCCCTGAGAAGTACAGCAATCCACTTGGCGAGGGAAGGATCACAATCAAATAATAATTACCTATTTTTTAACAGAGGCAGACGTATATGACGTCTGCCTTTTTTATTTTAATTTAATTATTGTAATATGCACAATACTTTACAAGCTTTTGCCACAATTTTTTACTTGTATTTTCAGTGACAATGTGGTATAAATATAGGGATATTGTGTCAAATGTTAAATGGGAGTTAATCGCATGGAGTCTCCCAATCAAGGACAGGGGAAATGAGTAATAACGACGATTTTATGAAGGACCTGCAGAGCTCACTCGCTGAGGAAGTGAATGATGAGCTTGGCAGTGAAGGTGACAGTAACAGGATGGCAGGCAGTAAAAAAAATAAGAAGAAAAATAAACATACGGGACTCAAGGTATTCCTCGGAATACTGATAGCGATAACAGCATGCGCGGCGTTCTTAGTACTCACGCCTATGGGACGACGGGTGCTTGTGGGTTGGATGGCTGAGTATGCGTATTCTGTTATAGATAAGAATAATAACGAGATAAATACAGCCTCTGCCGGCAGCTCATTTGCAGATGATGGCCTGAATGGGGCGGATATTTCCCAGGCCACGACTAATATAGATGAGTCTCAGATGTCCGATACATATCGGAACGCTATGCACGAGGACGGGGTCTATAACATCCTCCTTCTTGGGGTAGAGGCTATTGATTCAAGCGAGGAGTCGGGCCATACCGATTCCGTAATGGTATTTACAATTAATACCAATACAAATGAGCTGGGCCTCACATCAATAATGCGCGATACCTACGTTTCTGTTCCGGGTGAGCAGTACTACGACACCAGAATAAACGGTGTGTACAGGCAGGGCGGCATTGAGCTTATGTATGAGACGATTGCCGAGAACTTCGGACTTAAGCTTGACGGATGCGCTATTGTCGGATTTGAAGCATTCCAGAAGGTTGTGGATGCCGTCGGCGGTATAGATATTAAGCTTACCAAGGAAGAGGCGCATTATCTGAACCACACGAACTATATTTCCGAGAAGAAGTATCGTATCATGAAGACAGGCTGGAACCATATGAACGGCAACCAGGCTCTCGGCTATTGCAGAATCAGAAAAATCGCGACGCTTCACGGCACTAAGGATGACCAGGGGCGTACAGCCCGTCACAGACGTGTGATAAACGCTATATATAAGAAGGTTAAGAAGGATCCGACAAAGGTAATAGGAGTCATGAACAATGTTCTTCCGCTCGTGAAGACTGACATCAGAAAGCAGAACGCGACTGCTTATATGGCGGGCGTTTTGGAGCTTGCTCTTGCGGGTAAGACTCTGGATCAGCTGAGACTTCCTGAGGGTCAGCCTGACGGTACCGAATACAAGTATTCGGTAATTAACGGTGCCGATATGGTCGAGGTTACGGATTGGCCGACTCTTAAGACGAACTTTTTGAATTTTGTATTTAATCCGCATCCGGTAAAGACATCAGGAACCACTATGACGAGGTCCGGAAATGTGACTTCTGACTGACTGTCAGTCAGTGCTTGATTTTAGAAAGGATTTACATGAATGATGAAAATGAGATGCCTGAGGATATTGTGAGTTCTCTTGCGTCTGCCGTAAACGAAGAATTAGGTGAAAACTCATCAGAATCGGATGATAGTGTAAAGGAAGCGCCTAAGAAAAAGCACAAATTTTTAGCCCTTAAGATTATAATCATTGTACTCTGCTGTGTGGTTGGCGCAGGAGCCTTCCTTGCCTTTACGCCTCCGGGCAGACGTATACTGGTCGGCTTCGCGACACAGTATATGTATGGAAATATGAAGAAGGTCGCACCTAGTCCGGTAAAGGTGGCTACCGGCAGCGCGGTATCGGAAAGCGCTGTAGCTGAAAGCGCTACCGAGAAGGCCATAGAAGCCGGCGAGAGTACTACCGTTGTTGATAATATTGATATGTCACAGATGAGCGATACATTTAAAAACGCCTTTCACGAGGAGGGTGTGTATAATATCGTTCTCTTAGGCGTTGAGGGAATCGGAGCCGATACAGCTTCCGGTCATACCGATTCTATAATGATAGCGACTATTAACACGAATAACAAGACCCTGGGACTCACAAGTCTTATGCGTGACAGCTATGTAGAGATACCGGGATTCGGCGGTAATAAAATAAATGCCGCCTTCCGCGATGGCGGTGTTAATCTGTTATATGAGACCATTGCCGCGAATTACGGCATCAGAATGGATGGAAGCCTCTTGGTTGATTTTAACGCTTTTGAGAGCGTGATTGATTCTATCGGTGGCGTTGATATCGAGCTTACTGAGACGGAAGCGAACTATCTGAATCACACAAATTATATATCTAAAAAAGCTAACAGGACTATGGTAACCGGTTGGAATCACATGAACGGAAACCAGGCTCTTGGGTATTGCCGTGTCAGATATGTAAGCACACTTGACGGAAGTCATGATGATATGGGGCGTACCACGAGGCACAGGACTGTAATTAACGCTATTTTTAAGAAGGCAAAGAGCGATCCGACGAAGGCTCTGTCGGCATTTAATACGGTACTTCCTTATTTGACCACCGATATTAAGCAGGATAACATGACGGCTTACATAGCTGACGGCCTTGAGCTTATGCTCGCAGGCAAAGAGCTAAGGCAGGACAGACTTCCTCAGGATGAAGCTATGACCCTCGGAAGGGTTGATGGCAAGTCTGTAGTACTCGTTGATTGGAGCCTTGTTAAGCCTGAGATGATGAGTTTTATGTTCGGCACGGAGACCGCGAGTAACGCGAGCGAATCCGCGATTAATAACAACTAATAATTGACTTTATGATGGAGTAAAAGCTCCGGGACAAGACCCGGAGCTTTTTATTTTTATGTGAATTTATTACCCTATAACCATAAATGACTGTGGCTTTAATGTGATCTTATTTCCGGAAAACTCTGTCTCGCCGAGTGAGAAGAGGACCTTGCTTCCGCTTACTCCTTCAAATGAGGTTTCGCGTTTTGAAGGGTTTACCGCGCAGGTTAAATTACCGCGCTTGTAGACAAAAAGCGGATCATTTTTCTCTGCGTGAAGAACAGTAAATGGAGCGTCTGCCTTGAGGTCATCGTACTTGTGACGGAGGGTAAGCTCTGCTCTTATTGTGTTAAGGAGTGAATTCTTGTCAGCTTCCTGCTCCTCAACCGTCGGCGCGTCGAGACTCGGGTCCTGAGGGAGGTAGAGGTCTTCTGCCTTAGCGTCTGAGAAGCCGTAATTTGCCTCGTGGTTAAACTGCATAGGAGTTCTCGTGCCGGTGCGGCCGTATCCGCCTTCCTTTGTAGGGATGTCGAGGTAGCGCATACCGATTTCATCACCGTAATACATAAAAGGAACGCCCGGCATGGTATACATGAAAGCATAAGCAATCTTTAATTCATCATACGAAAGCGTGCGACGCAATCTTGGCGTGTCGTGGTTTCCGGAAATGATACTTATATATCCCTTATCCTTTGTCTTGTTGTACTGAGGCAGGTACCAGTCGAGGAACTTGGTAATATCGCTGTCAGCCTCACTTCTGAAATAACTCTTATCCTGAGCGAGATCGACAGAATCCGAATTAATGCCCGAACCGCCCGACTTGCTGAGTACATCCCTGTAGTCGCGGAAGAGTGAACGGTAGCCCGTCTGAGGATTATCAAGGGTGAAGTCCATATGGAATCCATTTAAAATGGACTGCTCAGGATTCGACCACTCCGAGACGAGAGCGCACTCAGGATATTCCTTATCGAACATCTCACGGACGTTCTGCCAGAGAAGACCGGTGTACTTCTTGTCAGGATCATCATCCTTCACGAGAGAATCCGCCATATCCACGCGGAAGCCGTCGCAGCCCCGGTCCATCCAGAAACGCATGACATCCTTCATGGCCTCTCGGGTAGCGATCGCGGCCTCTGAGTCATAGCTCATCTGCCATGGCTCGTTCGGGTGGGCGAAGCCGTAGTTGAGGGCGGGCTGGCTTGCGAAGAAGTTAAGCATGTAAATGCCGTCACGCTCGCTCATTCCGGCTATATAAGGGTGGCCCTTCATGAAAAACGCATGGTCGGCCCAGATGTAGCGGTCGCTGTACTCATTTCTCTCCTGCTTCTTGCTCTCGAGGAACCACTTGTGCTTGTCACTTGTGTGGCCGGGAACCAGGTCGAGAAATACCTTGATTCCCCTCTTGTGGGCCTCTCCGAAGAGCCTGAATAAGTCGTTATTTGTGCCATACCTTGGAGCAGCCTTCTTGTAATCTCTTACATCGTATCCTGCGTCCATGAATGGTGAATCGTAGCACGGGTTTATCCAAAGGGCGTTGAAACCAACACTCTTTATGTAGTCAAGCTTCTCCGTGATACCGTCGAAATCACCGATGCCATCCCCGTTTGTGTCATTGTAGGACTGAGGGTAGATCTCATAGAAAGCCGCGTCTTTTAGCCATTCCGGCATAATATTTACCTCCTGTGTGAGTGGTTAATAAGCTTAGCTTCATTATACAACGGCTGCTTCACAAATGTCAATGGAAACGTTACCGAAAAATATGGAAATTTAGAAAAAGGGTCTGAAAAGTTATAAAAATATAAGGAGACAAATGTGTAATAATATGGTAAAATAGGTCAAGTACTATTGACGTGAAACACACAAAGAGGTGGTTTGTTGAAACTAAAGAAAAGGATAGCGGTAGCCTTCGCCCTGGTGCTCATTTTCCCACTGGTGCTTACGACTATTGCGTTTTTCGTGATTTTCAGGCAGAATTACACGAGCCCCAATAAGAACGCGAATTTTGGGGAATCGTCGATATCTGTGGCGGCAAATCCGGTTGAGTACGCGAACGATGTGACGAGAGAGGTATTTAACGAGCTCTCGCTCTGCATTCAGAAAACTCCCGAGAGGCTTGCGAATGCTGAGTACCTTGATGAACTGAATAAGAAGTTAGCCGCCTACAAGTCGGCCCTTGTCATAGAAAAGAACGGGGTTGCTACATATAAAGGAAGCGAATCCCTCTATAACAAGTCAAAGGATATGCTTGACCGTGTATCGACGAGTGTCGGGAATGCCGACAGCGGAAATTATTTCGGAAACAAGGGCATTCTTGTGAAGAAGCTCTCGTATACCCTGACTGACGGGTCGGTCGGGAGCGCCTTTATTATCACGGATATCAGCGAGCTCGTAGAAAATTCAAAAAAAGGTTTGGTAACTCTGATATTTTGTGTTATACTTATTATGTTAGCTACGGCAGGCGGACTTGCCATATGGCTTTACAGGAGTATTCTCCTACCGCTTAATTCTCTACGTGCGTCCACTAAGCGCATGAAGAGCGGTGACCTCGACACGCCGGTCAAGGTAACCGGAAATGATGAGATAGGGGAGCTCGCGTCCGATTTTGACGATATGCGAAGGCATATCAAGGAGCTGCTGGCTGAGAACAGGCGGCATGAGATAGATACGAAGGACCTTATTGTAAATATCTCGCACGACCTTAAGACACCGCTTACCGCTATCAAGGGCTATTCCGAGGGACTCCTCGAGGGTGTCGCGAATACGCCTGAAAAGCGGGAAAAGTACGTGAGGACCATTTTCACGAAGGCCGGTGAAATGACTACACTCGTAGATGAACTGTCGACCTTCGCCAAGATTGATACGAACTCGATACCGTATCATTTTAAGAGTATAAATATCTTCGAATATTTTGAAGATGGAATTAGCGATATCAAGACGGACCTTGAACTGCAGAATATTGAGCTTGCCTTCTTCCCTTACGCTGACAAGACGACCGATGTTATAGCGGATCCCGAGCAGCTTACGAGGGTTGTAAATAATATAATTTCTAATTCCGTGAAATACCGTGATCCCGCGAAGGTGGGTCTTATCTGCATAAGACTTATGGACGCGGAGGATTTCATAAGGGTAGAGATAGAGGATAACGGAAAGGGTATCGATCGAAAGAGCCTTCCGTATATCTTTGAGAGGTTCTATCGGGCTGACGCTTCGAGAAATTCGAAGACAGGAGGCTCGGGACTGGGGCTTGCTATTTGCAAGAAGATCATAGAAGACGGCGGTGGCAGAATATGGGCCGAAAGCACTGAGGGTACCGGCACGACGGTAATTTTCATGCTTCGCAAGAACCCGAACGTAAGCAAGGACATTTCAGAAAATAAAGATAGCGGAAACGCGAAAGGAGATAACATTGAGTAAAATACTTATAATAGAGGATGAGGAGGCTATAGCTGAGCTTGAGAAGGACTACCTCGAGCTCTCCGAATTTGAGGTTACAATTGAAAATGATGGGACGGCCGGACTCTCCAAGGCATTAAAGGAGGACTTCGACCTTATCGTGCTTGATATCATGCTTCCGGGCACCGACGGCTTCGAGATCTGCCGTGAGGTTCGCCAGATTAAGAAGATTCCTATCATTATGGTTTCGGCGAAGAAGGAAGACATCGATAAGATAAGGGGCCTAGGTCTTGGCGCCGATGACTATATGACTAAGCCATTTTCACCTAGCGAGCTCGTGGCCCGCGTAAAGGCCCATCTCGCAAGCTACAAGAGACTTGTGGGCGATGATGAGAGCAGAAATCAGTGGATAGAAATCAGAGGCCTTAAGATAGATAAGACGGCCCGCCGCGTATTTGTGGACGGAATAGAGAAGGATTTCACCACCAAGGAATTCGACCTTCTTACCTTCCTTGCGGAGCACCCGAACCATGTCTACAGCAAGGAGGAGCTCTTCAAGGCTATCTGGCAGATGGATTCGGTCGGAGATATAGCGACTGTTACGGTCCATATTAAGAAGATCAGAGAGAAGATAGAGGCCGACAGCGCCCATCCTCAGTATATAGAGACCGTCTGGGGCGCGGGATACAGATTTAAGGTGTGATTGGAGAATTAATAAATGCAGCGGCATATTTACCGTCTGATATTAATGATTCTGCTCTTCTTTGGCTCGCTAACTTACTTTATAGTGAACCTCGGGGACACTGATAATGCCCGCACGACCGAGACTACGGACATGACCGAGGCTTCATTTCCGTTAGTTAAAATATCCGCGGGAGGGAGCCTTATAAATGAGCTTCATGGCTACGCTCTTGATACCATGGAAATTCCGAGGAACGAGCTTACACCGGTTGAAGACGCAGGAAAATTAGTTATTTCTGTCATGCCAATGGAAAATAATATTAAATCAATTAAGTACGAGCTGACTGACAGAACAGACGATACGACCACGAACGAGGGTGACGCGGAAAATATCAAAACAGAAAAAGACGGGACTGTTTCCGCCGTTCTCCGTTTTGCTGAGCCCCTTACAAGCAGTGGTGATTACGGATTAAAGTTAACGGTAATAAATGACAAGGGCAGGCGTTCATATTTTTATACGACGTTACGCCTGTCTGATAACAGTAAATTAAAAGAAAATATCGCTTTTGTAAATGAATTTGAAAATGCTATATTTTCGGGTGAAAATGAGAGCGCTGTGAAGCCTTATCTTGAGTCAAACCAGACGATGGATAATTCAACGCTCGCCCACGTAAATATTCACTCTTCATATGAATTGGTGACATTTAACGGAATTAACCCGACCAAGGTTAGCGATACGGAAATGACCGTCCTTGAAAATAATTCTAATACGTCGGCCTTTTTATTAAAATATATGGTTGAAGCCGGCAAGGATAACAGAGTTTTTGATGTACGGGAATATTTCAGGGTTCAGTATACTGAACACGCGATGTACCTGCTTTCATATGACAGAACGATGGAGGAAATGTTTAACCCTCTTTTCGCTTCACTTTCAAGAAATCAGCTCCTGGTTGGCGTTACGGGAGATCCGACAGTACCGCTTACGACGAGTCCTGACGGAAATATAATCGCCTTCGTCAGAGAACGGGAGCTCTGGTATTACAGCTCAGCTGAGAATAAGGCCGTCAAGGTATTTTCCTTCAGAAACGGTGATACAGGTGATAACAGGGTTAATTATGACGAACATGATATAAAAATCCTTGGCATGGATAATGCGGGAAATATCGATTTTTCAGTGTATGGATATATGAACCGGGGTGCCTACGAGGGAAGAACGGGCATAGTTGTTTATCGGTATTTTCACGGCGAGAACAGGGTTGAGGAGCAGGTCTGTGTGCCTGTGAATGAGCCCTACCAGATGCTTCGTGAGGACTTAAACGATTTTTCGTATGTATCGGGCGAGTCATTTTATTATTTTGAAATTAACGGAACGATTTATTCCTACAGCATGATAAAGAAGCAGCTTACGGTTGTGGCTGAGGGACTTAAGGATAATTCGTTTGTATATATTAAGTCAGAAAAGAAGATTGCCTGGCAGGAAAATTCTGATGATACAAAATCAGAAAAAATAATTGTCATGAATCTTGAAAACCGCGTTAAGACGTCGATTGACGCGCCGACGGGCAGATGTATTTTATTATTCGGCGGCATTGACAGTAATATTGTTTACGGAATTGCGAATCCGAAAAATTTAATTACGAATGTCGATGGGACAACCACGCTTCCATGCACGAGGATAATAATTTCCGATACGTCGGGTAACGCGCTTAAGACATATTTCCATAAGAAAATATATGTCACAAGGGTTACTCTGTCAGATTCCGTTATTATGCTGAAACGTGTGAAGAAGAAAGATGGAAAATTCATCGCGACATCGGGAGACCAGATATTAAATAATTCGCAAGCCTCGGAAAAGGTAATCAGGCCTGTGACGAGGGTTACCAAAAAATATCTCACCCAGTATTACCTGACGCTTCCGTATGGAGTCACGCTTAAGGAGGAGCCTAAGGTAGACAACCCGCCTAAGATGACCATCATTTCAACCGATGTCACCCTCCATATGCCTGATGAGCAAAAATCCGTAAAACGCTATTACGCCTGTACGGAGGGGCAGATTACGGCATCGTCTGAAAATGCCGGTGATATAGTTAAAATAGCCGATGACGGAATGGGCTTCGTGCTTGATTCTGATTTTCACACCGTATGGGAACGCGGTGTCGCGGGAAGTTCAGGCACCTGTGATGATATAGACCTTGATTATATAACCGAAGGGGATACCAGTGTCCAGGCTGCGGTGAGACTCTTCCTTACGACAAACGGTGTCTATATTTCCGATAAGGAATTATACGCCGCGGGAAGTGATTATTATGGCCTGCTCGCGAAGCAGGAGTACGTAACTCCTGTAAATCTTACGGGAGCCTCACTCGATGAGACGCTTTACTATATTTCAAAGGGAAATCCTGTTATAGCCTTTACGGATGAGAGTACGGCGGTTCTTATAACGGGCTATGGCCCCGGCGACGTTACCCTTATGGACGCGGTGACAGGAAAGACAAGGAGCATGTCATTTGATGACGCGGACAAGACATTTTCATCCGCGGGAAATGTATTTATCAGTTCATTAGATTAACTTTAGAAGGAAATAAAATGAAGATATTAAGTGTTGCTATACCATGTTATAATTCGGCGGCTTATATGAGCCATGCGATTGAGACCCTGCTTACGGCCGGTGATGAGATAGAGATTCTTATTGTCGACGATGGTTCGACGAAGGATAATACCTTAGAGATAGCTAAGGAATATGAGAAGAAATATCCCAATATTGTCCGGGCTATCCACCAGGAGAACGGCGGCCATGGGGCTGCCGTAAATACCGGTATCGAGAACGCGACAGGTATTTTCTTCAAGGTTGTCGATTCCGATGACTGGGTAAATACCGACGCTCTCGCTAAGGTAATGACGTTTCTGCATGGCGTTGTCGCTGACGGTAAGAATCTTGACATGCTTTTATTTAATTATGTGTACGAAAAGGTATCCGAAAATAAGAGCGTGATTATGGGCTACAGGAACTGCCTCCCTGTAAGTAAATTTTTTACCTGGAATGACATAGGAAAATTCAGAAAGTCTCAGTATATATTAATGCATTCCGTGGTTTACAGGACGAAATTACTTCGCGATATTAAATTAAAGCTGCCTGAGCACACATTTTACGTGGATAATATTTTTGTATATAATCCGCTTCCGTATGTCAAGACCATGTACTATATGGATGTGAATTTCTATCGCTATTTTATAGGCAGGGAAGACCAGTCTGTAAATGAGAAGGTCATGATAAGTCGTATCGACCAGCAGATAAAGGTCACAAAGATAATGATAGACAGCTACGACCTCACTAAAATCAGGAATCCTAAGCTTAGAAATTATATGCTGTCATATTTAATTATGATGATGACGATTTCTACGGTTCTTTTAATAAGGTCAGGGTCGAAGGAAAATCTTGAGAAGAAAAAAGAGCTGTGGCAGTATTTAAAAGAGAAAAATATTTTCATGTACAGGATGGTCCAGCACTCGGTGCTTGGCTTCTGCATGCAGCTACCGGGAAAGCCTGGCAGGAACTTTATCGTGTGGGGATATAAATTAGCGAGAAGGATATATAAGTTCAATTAATCATTTAAGGAGAATACCGTGGACCATTTTGAACTGCACTCGGAATTTAAACCGACAGGTGACCAGCCGCAGGCGATAGACGCGCTTGCGGACGGTTTCGCACGCGGAAATAAATTTGAGACACTCCTAGGTGTTACTGGTTCAGGCAAGACATTTACCATGGCGAATATTATCGAGAAATTAAATAAGCCGACATTAATTATTTCTCATAATAAGACCCTTGCGGCCCAGACCTACAGCGAGATGAAGGAATTTTTCCCTAATAACGCCGTGGAATATTTTGTGTCCTATTATGATTATTATCAGCCCGAGGCCTATGTTCCGTCCACGGATACTTATATAGAGAAGGATTCAGCCGTAAATGATGAGATAGATAAGCTTCGTCATTCGGCTACGGCTTCACTTGCGGAGCGGAAGGATGTAATTGTTGTGGCTTCCGTATCCTGCATCTATGGTATCGGCGCGCCTGATGACTATGAAAATCTCTCTCTTTCCATAAGACCGGGTGATAATTATGACCTTGAGGAGCTGGTAAGGCGGCTCATAGATATACAGTACACGAGAAATGATATGGACTTTAAGCGCGGCACCTTCAGGCTCCACGGGGATGTGCTTGAGATATTTCCTGTCGCTGAAAGTGACAAGGCTCTAAGAGTTGAATTTTTTGGCGATGAGATAGACAGAATTTCGGAAATTGATGTACTGACGGGAAATGTGCTTAGAGAGCTCACTTACGCATATATTTTCCCGGCTTCTCTCTATATAGTTTCTCATGAAAAAATGGAAAAGGCTCTTGTCCGTCTCAAGGAAGAATTAAAAGAGCGGGTGGATTATTTCAAAAGCAATGATAAATTAATAGAGGCCCAGCGTATATGGGAGCGGACGAATTACGATATGGAAATGATGCGGGAGACGGGCTTCTGCTCCGGCATCGAAAATTATTCGGGACCGCTTTCGGGGAGAAAACCGGGCGAGAGACCTTATACCTTAATTGATTATTTCCCTGATGATTTTCTTATAATATGCGACGAGTCCCACATAACGGTGCCTCAGATAGGCGGCATGTACGCGGGTGACAGGAGCAGGAAGACTACCCTCGTTGAGTATGGCTTCAGGCTTCCGTCTGCCCTCGATAACAGGCCCCTTAATTTCAAGGAATTCGAATCGAAAATAAATCAGATGCTCTTCGTGTCGGCTACTCCTTCTGACTACGAGCGGAAGCATGAGCAGATGAGGGTAGAGCAGATAATCAGGCCGACGGGATTGCTTGACCCGAAGGTAGACGTAAGGCCTGTCGCGGGTCAGGTCGATGATTTATTATCGGAAATAAGAAAAGAGACGGAAAATAAAAATAAGGTTCTCGTTACTACTCTTACTAAAAAAATGGCTGAGGATCTGACAGATTATCTCCGTGAGGCGGGAGTGCGAGTGAGGTATTTACATTCTGATATAGATACGCTTGAGCGTCAGGAAATTATCCGTGATATGCGTCTTGATGTATTTGACGTGCTGGTCGGAATTAACCTTCTCCGTGAGGGTCTTGATATTCCGGAAATTACTCTGGTCGCTATCTTAGATGCCGATAAGGAGGGCTTCCTTCGTTCAGAGACGAGCCTCGTGCAGACTATCGGCCGTGCCGCGAGAAACGCTGACGGTCATGTAATTATGTACGCCGACACCATGACCGATTCCATGAATAAGGCTATCACCGAGACGAACAGGCGTCGGGCCATCCAGGAAAAATATAACGAAGAGCACGGAATTACGCCGCAGACAATTAAGAAGGCGGTCCGTGATTTAATCTCCGTATCGAAGAAGGTCGAAGAGGACAGCACTCACCTTAAGAAGGACGCTGAGTCCATGGATGCCGACGAATTAAATAAGATCATCCGCGAGCTTACCAAGAAGATGAGCGCGGCAGCTGCGGAATTAAATTTTGAGGAAGCGGCTAAATTAAGGGATGAAATACTTGAGTTTAAGAAGTATCTTTTGAAGGCTACAGGTGGAAAATAAATGGCTAAAGCAAAAAAGGATATTAAATATATCAGAATTAAAGGCGCGAGGGAACATAACCTAAAGGGAATAAGCATAGACATTCCGAGAGATGAATTTGTGGTAATCACGGGTCTTTCGGGCTCGGGAAAATCATCTCTCGCCTTTGATACGATTTACGCTGAAGGACAGAGGCGTTATATGGAGTCTCTGTCATCCTACGCGAGAATGTTCCTAGGTCAGATGGATAAACCACAGGTAGACAGCATAGAGGGCCTGTCGCCGGCCATTTCCATAGACCAGAAATCCACAAACAGAAACCCTCGTTCTACGGTCGGTACTGTCACGGAAATATATGATTATTTGCGACTCCTCTACGCGAGAACGGGTATTCCGCACTGCCCTAATTGCGGGAAGGAAATTCATAAGCAGACCGTCGATCAGATGGTTGATGAAATTATGAAGCTTCCCGAGAGGACGAAAATATTATTGCTCGCGCCTGTAGTAAGAGGCAAAAAGGGCCGCCATGAGAAGGTACTTGAGAGCGCGAAAAAGAGCGGTTATGTCCGTGTAAATATTGACGGCGAGGTCATGGAATTATCCGATGAAATCGCTCTCGATAAAAATAAAAAGCACAATATAGAAATAGTTGTCGACAGACTTGTAATTAAGTCGGGCATCGAAAAAAGAATGACGGACTCCATAGAGACTGTTATGAAGCTTTCAAACGGTCTTCTATACGTGGATGTGGTCGACGGAAAGCGGATGACATTTTCATCGAGCTTCTCCTGCCCTGACTGCGGTATAAGCCTTGATGAGCTTGAACCTCGTACATTTTCATTTAATAATCCCTTCGGTGCCTGCCCTGAGTGCTCAGGGTTAGGGTATAAGATGGAATTTGACGAGGCCCTGATGATTCCGGATAAGAATCTCTCTATAAATGAGGGAGCGATCCAGGTCATTGGCTGGCAGTCGTCGAAGGACCCGAAGAGCTATTCTCACTGCCTCCTCGAGGCCCTGTCAAAGAAATATAAATTCTCACTTGACGTGCCATATAAGGACCTGCCCGATGATATCAAGGATATGCTTCTCTACGGCACCGATGGAGAGGAAGTAAGGGTAAAATATACAGGCCAGAGGGGAACGGGAATTTATGATGTCGCCTTCGAAGGAATTATAGAAAATACCCGCGAGCGTTATAAAATGACAGCGAGCGATTCAATAAAGGCCGAATACGAGAGCTTTATGACAACTACACCTTGTCGCGCCTGCCATGGCAAGAGGCTTCGCCCTGAAGCGCTTGCCGTCACATTTGGCGGGAAAAATATTATTGACGTGACGGATTTATCTATCCGTGACGCTAAGTCATTTTTTGAAAATGTTGAGCTTAGCGAGACAGGACATAAAATAGGCGACATGATATTGCACGAAATTATCGCCCGCTTGGCATTTTTAAATGATGTCGGTCTTGATTATCTGACTCTCTCCAGGGCGGCGGGAACGCTCTCAGGTGGCGAGGCGCAGAGAATAAGGCTCGCGACACAGATAGGCTCGGGACTTGTGGGAGTTGCCTACATCCTCGATGAGCCTAGCATCGGCCTCCACCAGCGAGACAATGATAAATTGCTCGCTTCATTAATGAAGCTTCGCGACCTCGGGAATTCATTGATTGTGGTTGAGCACGATGAGGATACCATGAGGGCGGCTGATTTTATAGTTGATATAGGGCCGGGCGCCGGTGAAAACGGCGGCGAGGTTGTAGCGAGCGGAACGGCTGAGGAAATTATGAAAAATCCGAAGTCATTAACGGGAGCCTACCTCTCGGGCAGACTTCAGATACCTGTGCCTTGCGAAAGAAGGAAGCCGACTGATTTTATTGAAATTCGCGGCGCCGCGGAAAATAATTTAAAAAACGTAAACGTAAAAATTCCGCTTGGAATAATGACAGTTGTTACCGGAGTTTCGGGGTCAGGTAAGAGCTCATTAATTAATGAGGTATTATATAAAACCCTTGCGAGAGACTTAAACCGGGCGAGGACAATTCCGGGAAAGCACAAGGAAATTGTCGGCGAGGAAAAGCTCGATAAAATAATAGATATAGACCAGTCACCAATAGGAAGGACACCTCGTTCTAATCCCGCGACCTATACAGGAGTTTTCGATATGATCCGAGACCTCTTCGCTTCGACGAGTGACGCTAAGGCGAAGGGATACAGCAAGGGAAGATTTTCATTTAACGTAAAGGGTGGTCGTTGCGAGGCCTGCAGCGGTGACGGTATCGTTAAAATAGAAATGAATTTCCTGCCGGATGTCTATGTGCCTTGCGAGGTCTGCCACGGGAAGCGCTACAACCGCGAAACACTTGACGTAAAATACAAGGGAAAATCAATTTACGACGTATTAAATATGACAGTTGATGAGGCCCTTGAATTTTTTGAAAATGTTCCGCAGATCAGAAGGAAAATAGAGACCCTTAAGGAAGTAGGCTTAGGCTACGTCCGTCTCGGACAGCCAAGCACCCAGCTTTCCGGCGGTGAGGCCCAGAGAATAAAATTAGCGGCTGAATTATCAAAGAGGAGTACCGGTAAAACTATTTACGTTCTCGACGAACCTACGACGGGCCTTCATTTTGCCGATGTACACAGGCTGATTAATATTTTGAGGAGGCTCTCTGACGGCGGAAATACGGTAGTTGTTATCGAACATAATCTTGACGTAATCAAGACGGCGGATTATATTATAGATATGGGTCCTGAGGGCGGTGACCGCGGCGGCACGGTTGTGGCGACGGGAACACCTGAAGAAATTACGAAGGTTAAGGAATCCTATACGGGATATTATGTCAAGAAAATGCTCGACAGAGACCGCGAGTGGGTAAATAAGCGGGGCAGAAGCGATACATTTTCTGACGGAAGCGTGATGCAGGAATTATCGATGGCAGCGGAGGAAACGAGATATGGAAGAAAATAACAGCGCCTTTTTCGCTATGATGTCTCGTCTCCGTTATATTGACAGGTGGGAGCTGATGCGAAATTCCCGCGAGGAAAATCTCGCTGAGCATTCGCTTGACGTGGCGATGATAGCGCATGCCCTCTGCGTAATAGGAAATAAGAGATTTAATAAAAATCTTGACGCTGAGCATGCGGCCCTTATAGCCATGTACCACGATGTTTCGGAGATAATTACGGGTGATATGCCGACTCCTGTGAAATATTTCAACCCGGAAATAAAAAATATCTATAAGGATATAGAACATCGGGCTTCGGAAAAATTAATTAATTACCTGCCTGATGACATGAAAACGGATTATAGGGAAATTCTTGAACCTGAAGGCGATGCGTTTATTTATGAAAGGAAATTAGTTAAGGCCGCTGATAAATTATCGGCTTATATTAAATGTATCGAGGAAAGAAAATGTGGTAATACGGAATTTATTTCCGCTGAGAAAACAACACTTGAGTCCATTAAAAAAATGGGACTTCCTGAGGTAGATATTTTCTTGGCTGAATTTATTCCTTCTTACAATAAAACACTTGATGAACTGGGGGAAAAATGAAAAATGAATTAATAGCCGTCATTGATTTTGGCGGCCAGTACAACGAGCTTATCGCAAGGCGAGTGCGAGATCAGGGCGTTTATGCCGAGGTCTACCCGTCTACGATAAGCATGGAGAAGCTGCGAGAACTTTCTCCGAAGGGAATTATTTTCACAGGCGGGCCGCAGTCAGTCTATAAGGAGGAGAGCCAGCATATCGACAAAGAGGTATTTAACCTTGGAGTACCTATCCTTGGCATATGCTATGGTGCCCAGCTTATAGCCTACGAGCTTGGCGGTAAGGTTGCGACAGCTCCGGTCAGCGAGTACGGCAGGACCGATGTAAATATCACTGATAAATCGGGAATACTCGCCGATATCAGCGATGAGACTGTTATGTTCATGTCTCACACGGATTATATAGCGGAGGTGCCTGACGGATTCAGGGTTACCGCGAAAACAAAGGACTGTCCTGTCGCCGGTATGGAAAATGATGAGGCGAAAATATACGCTGTTCAGTTTCATCCTGAGGTACAGCACTCCGTGGAGGGCCACAAGGTATTCCATAATTTTCTCTATAATGTCTGCAAATGCGCAGGCGACTGGAAGATGGATACATTTATAGAGGATCAGATAAAAGCAATCCGTGAAAAGGTAGGAAGCGGGAAGGTGCTTCTTGCGCTTTCGGGCGGTGTTGATTCTTCTGTCGCGGCGAGCCTTGTAAGTAAGGCTATCGGTAAGCAGCTTACCTGCGTATTTGTAGATCATGGCCTTCTTCGTAAAAATGAGGGAGATGAGGTCGAGGCTGTATTTGGCCCGAAGGGAAAATTTGATTTGAATTTTGTTCGTGTGAACGCGGGCGAGGAATATTTTCTTAAGCTAAAGGGAGTAGAAGAGCCTGAGAAAAAGAGGAAAATAATCGGCGAGCAGTTTATTCGTGTATTTGAACGGGAAGCTAAGAAAATCGGCGCTGTGGATTTCCTCTGCCAGGGGACCATTTACCCGGACGTGGTTGAATCGGGTCTTGGCAAGGGCGCTAAGATTAAGAGCCACCACAATGTAGGCGGCCTTCCTAAGGATATCGGTTTTAAGGAAATTATTGAGCCGCTCCGTCTCCTATTTAAGGATGAGGTGCGTGAGGTCGGCCTTAAGCTGGGACTTCCGGATTACCTTGTGTTCCGCCAGCCTTTCCCGGGACCGGGACTTGGAGTCAGGATAATAGGCGAGGTTACGCCTGAGAAGGTACGCATAGTTCAGGATGCTGACAAGATTTACCGTGATGAAATAGCGGCAGCAGGGCTTGACCGTAAGATAAGCCAGTATTTCGCGGCCCTTACAAATATGCGTTCAGTCGGTGTCATGGGAGATTTCAGGACCTACGATTACGCCGTAGTTCTCCGTGCCGTCTCCACAGATGACTTTATGACCGCCGAAGCCGTGAACATCCCTTATGAGGTGCTTGAGAAGGTCATGAACCGCATCGTAAACGAAGTCAAAGGGGTGAACCGCGTACTCTATGACCTCACCAGCAAACCACCAGGTACTATTGAATTTGA